>Ga0209376_1000043_pt1 | contig 122213 bp, 115 predicted proteins | sample GraSoiAngelo_134_FD_185891 | JGI IMG/M metagenome (GOLD analysis project Ga0209376, IMG submission 185891) | Grasslands soil microbial communities from the Angelo Coastal Reserve, California, USA - 14_0929_05_30cm (SPAdes) (version 2) | ecosystem: Environmental > Terrestrial > Soil >... | reverse complement strand
GGCCGCGACGGCGCCGAGCTCGGTGGCGGAGAGGTCCTTCAACGAGCCGCCGAAGGCGCCAAATCCCGTCCGCACCCCCGACAGGAAGACGACGTCCTGATTGGCACCCTGGGTCTTCATGGCGAAGCTCCGCGTGAGACGAGGGGAATATCGGGGGTCTGGCGGGGGGGCGGTAGGGCGCGCCTGCTGTGGCGAGAGCCGGTTCACGCCGTGAGCCTACAGCGCGGCTGAGATCGCCTCGGCCACCTCCCGCGTCGTGGACCTCCCGCCCAGGTCCGGCGTCCGGACTCCCGCCGCAATCGTCTGCTGCACCGCGCGCTCGAGAGCCCGGGCCGCCTGCGGGTGACCGAGCTGCTCGAACATCAGCGCGCCCGTCAGCACCGCGGCCATAGGGTTCGCGACCCCTTTGCCCGCGAGCGGCGGTGCCGAGCCGTGGACGGGCTCGAACAGCCCGGCGCGCCCCGGATGCAGGTTGGCGCTCGCGGCGAGGCCGAGTCCGCCCACGAGACCCGCGCCCAGGTCCGAGAGAATGTCCCCGTACAGGTTGTTGGTGACGATGACCTGGAACCGCTCCGGCTCCCGCACCAGCTCCAGCGCCAGCGCGTCCACGTACCGGTGCTCGGGGGTGATCGCCGGATACTCCTTCGAGATCGCCTTGAACTTCTGCTGCCACACGAGGTGCGCGGGCACCGCGTTCGACTTGTCGCTCATGGTCACGCGGGTTTTGCCGTGCGCCTGGGCCCACTCGAAGGCGGCGCGGATGATCCGCTCGACGCCTTTCGCGGTGTTCACCTCCTCCGCCACGTACTCGTCGGTGGTGATGCGCCCCCGGCCCAGGTAGACGCCTTCGGCGTTCTCGCGGAAGATGGCGAAATCAATGGTCCGCTTGTCGGCCCGAAGCGGCGTCAGATCGGGATGCAGCAGCTGCACCGGCCGGAAGTTGATGTACAGGTCGAGCCCGAATCGCAGGCCCAGCAGGATGTCGCGCGCGTGTTCGTTCCCCGGCACGCGCGGATCGCCGAGCGCGCCCAGGAAGATGGCATCCACGTCGTCGCGCAAATGCCGGAACGCAGCTTCCGGGAGCGTCTCCCGCGTCTTGAGATAGTGGCTCGCGGAGTACGGCAGCCGTTCGAGGTCCAGGCCGAAGCCGTGTTTGGCGGCCGCCTGCTCGATCGGGCCGAGGGCTGCATCGATCACCTCGGGGCCGATGCCGTCCCCGGCGATGATCGCGACTGCGTGGCGCTTCACTCGAAGCCCGTCGCGCGCCCGCAGCTCACGCAATACGCCCAGCCAACGTCCACCTCGCTACCGCAGGCGGGGCACTTGAGCTCCCCGGAAGGCGGCTGCCCGCAGTGCGGGCAGAAATTCACCTTGTGGTGCGCCGGCAGCACGCCGCCGCAGTAGGGGCACTGGCGGGTGGGGGCCGACTCCGCTTGCACCTCCAGCGCGAAATGGGACGACGAGATCTCCCGGCGCGCGGGCTCGCCCGCGGGCTCCTCTTCGTCCTCCGAATCCTCCACGCGGAGCGGCGGTGGTGGCGGCGGCGCGTATGCCTTGTCGCCGCGCAGAAACCGCTCGGCGGCGAGGCGGTTGAGGCTGAGCTGCGCGTCGGGGAACTGGCGGAACAGCGCGGTGTCGGGGCTCGGCTCGCCCACCTCCCGCCCTAGCGCGTCCCGCACGTCAGCGGGTTCGAGCTGGGCGTACCCGCGCTCGCCCGCAAGCAGGCGCAGCACCGTCATCTCGTAATCCTGATGGGTCGCGACGTTGAGGCGCGAGCGGTTGGAGCGGTAGGGCACCAGGCGCTCGTACACCTCCGCTGCCGGGAACGGGATGGCGAGCCGCCCCGGCGCATCCTGGGCCAGCACCTGCACCAGCCGCTCGAACAGCCGGTCTAGCTCGTCCACGCCGTTTGCCCTTCGCCCTTTCCTCTTCCCGTCACCTGACGATCACCGCCCCCGTCATGAATGGATGCGGGGTGCAGTGATAGGCGTAGCGCCCGGGCCGATCGAACCGATGCGCCCAGGTTCCGTTCGGGGAGATCAGCGGCGAGCCCGGCTCGCCGCTGTCGAAGGTGACCGTGTGCTCGACGGGATCCCCGTTGACCCAGCGCACCGCCTGCCCGGCTGAGACCACGATCGAGTCCGTCGTGAAGTGGTAGGCGCCGACCCGTACCTCGGCGGCCACGGGGCCGGTGGCTGAAGGGGCGGCGTTGCCGGTGACGGCCGGCTTCGGGCTGCCGTGGAACCACGGGCTGAAGCGCTTGAGATGGAGCGGGATCGTGAACTCGAAACCGTAGAGGATGAAGTTGGATCCCGTGCCGAACGTCGTGAGGCCACGTGACGCCCCCTGCATTGTGGCGCTGCTCGCGTTGCTGGCCTGCAGTGAGAACGTGTGTGGCGAGCCCGGAATCAGGAGGTCCAGCGCCACGCTCCAAGCGGCCCGGCCGTCGACTGGAGCCACGAACGAGCCGAGGTCGCCGCTCACGGCGATGTACCGGGTGAGGCGCGCCACGAACCCGCCCGCGAGCGCCACCTGACGCGCGCCAGGTGCGCCCAACTCCCGGCTCACCGCACGCCCCGCCGCCTCCAACGTCACGCGGCCGCGATTCCAATCCACGCCCACCTCGCCGTCGACGCTCTTCGCGAGGAGGTTATATGCCGGCGTGACCGCGACGGAGAAGCCTTCCTTACCCTCCATCCCGATGGCTCGCCACCGCACGAACACCTCTGTTTCGTTGCTCGACTGCGCGCCGGCCCCAGTGCCGACGAGCGACTTGGTGGCGAACCTGCCACCGAAGCCGATCCTGTGACCCACCCCGGCGGCGAGGGTAAAGCTCGGGTAATTGATGACAGTGTGGGACGGGCCTGGCGTGACGTAGAAGCGGTGCAGGAAGTTGAACTGCACCACTCCTCCGTCGGGCACCCAGGTGCCGCCCATGTTCGGTCCCCGGTACAGGAGGGACTGCGCGCCGAGCGGCGCGGCAGCCCATGCGAGTGCGAGGACAGCCAACGACAGAGGCTTCGTCACGGACCCTCCCTTCGTGAGATGTCGAAACAACCCTAGCGCCACTCGCGCGCCCAGCGGTCATACAGCACGGGGACGACGCCCCCCTGCGCGAGCACCTCGATGCCCGAGGGGTCGCGGTAGGCCTTGCGGTAGAAGACGTGGGTGACGCCGGAGTTGATGATCAGCTTGGCGCACATCACGCAGGGCGACGCCGTCAGGAACACCACCTTGTCCCGCACGCTGCCGGGAGCCTTGACCAGGGCGTTCATCTCCGAGTGGATACAGCCGCAGTTGCCCGGCACGGCGGAGTCGCAGCGGTTGGGCAGGCCGCGCGCGTTGCCGTTGTACCCGATCGCGAGCACGTTTTCGAGCGCCTGGTCCGTGACCACGGTGCCCACCTGGAGCCGGGAGCAGGTCGAGCGCTTCGCCAGCTCCTCGGCCATTCGCATGTACACCTCGTACAGCGGCACGCGCTCGGGGTGCGGTGGGGGCGGGGCGTCGTCGGGGAGCGTGTTCAGACGATGCGTATTGGCGGGAACGCCGTCTCTAGACGCGCTCATGGACGTCCCGGTCGGGGTCGTAGTCGGCGTACCGGCCCGCCGCGCGGTGGCGCGCGAGCCAGGCGTCGAAGCCCGATGCGAGCAGGCCGTCCGAGCGCTCCTGGCGCTCCGCCGCACGGGTTGCGAGGTAGTTGGCGTATTCGTTCTTCGCATGCCCCGCGTGGCCCTCGACCCAGTGCCAGGCCACCTCGTGCGCCGCCGCCGCTTGCACCAGCTTCTGCCACAGCTCCAGGTTCTCGAGCGCGCCGCGCTGGCGCTTCCAGCCACGCGCCTCCCATCCCTGTACCCACTCCGTCATTCCCTTGATCAGGTAGGCCGAGTCGGACACGTACAGCACCCGGGCACGCCGCCACTGCCGGCGGATCCATTCGAGCACTGCGATGGCGCCTGCGAGCGCCATCCTGTTGTTGGTCGTGTCGGGCGAGCACTCGTAGAAGTCCCACCGGGCGACGCTGTCGCCGGCCGGCGCCTCGATCAAGGCGCCGTTGCCGCCCGGGTTGGGCGGCTCCATCCCGTTCCTGAGGCAGCTCTCGTCGGCGTGCACCAGCACGCGGGTCGGCTCCGCTCGCGCCATCTCAGGGTTGGATCACCACTGGGATGTCCGTGTGGAGCAGGATCTCCTCCGCGTGGGACACGACGACGCCGCTCGGCCGCCCCTGACGGATCTCCATGTGGGCTCCGGCGAACAGTGCATCGCAGCGGATCCGCTTGATGACGCGGGCGACGACCTCGCCCGGCTTCCCCGGCTCGACGTGCGTCACAAACGCGACGCGCTGCATCGACAGCGCCGCCTCGGCGCTTCCCACCACCTGCAGTCCCGCGGTGCGGTCGTCGTTGGCGTGGATCACGTGCACCGTGCTCTCGACGATGCTGGCGAAGCGGACGGCGAGGTCGAGGGCCCGCTGGCTCGTGTCCCCGCCGTCGAACGCGACCGCGCACGACCGCATCGGCGACGGTTGCCCGCCGCACACGATCACGCACCGCTCCGCGATGCGGATGAGCGACGCGACCGTGGGGCCCAGGGCGTCGCCCTTGGTGGTGGCCCCCCGCCGGCCCACCAGCACGGCGTCCGCCCCCGCCGCGAGCCGCGCCAGCACCACGTCGGGCTCGCCCTGCTCCGCGACGGTCTCCGGCGTCAGGCCCGCCGCGAGCAGGCGTTCGCGCGCCCGCTCCAGCATCGCCCCCTCGTCGGGCCGGCCCGGCTCGCGCACGTACGCCACGACCACCGTGCTGCCGAAGCGCTGTCCCAGGACCACGGCCTGCTCGAAGGCCGAATCCGCCCGCGGGCTTCCGTCCAGGCCCACCAAGAGGCGCGTGAACACGGCTACGGCAGCACCGCGAAGGTCTCGAGGTCGCGCAGCCGGAAGCCGAGCAGCTCGCCCGTCATCGGCAGCCGCCCCTGAAGCAGCTCGTCGCGCCCGCTTGTCTCGAGACGTTCGGCCACAACGACATATTCGGTCCCCCGCCGCCGCAGCGCCACCCGGCGGCGCTCCCGGACGGCGCGCTCCAGGGCCTCCAACGCGTCCGGGGTGAGCGAGCGAAACTCGTGAATCGGCGTCACGCGGCCGTCAGGCTACGCTGATCCGTCCCGCCGGCCCGGGCACCGCGCGCCCGATCACGGCCGCCACGGGCGTGTGCTCGCGCTGCAGGGCGGCCAAGAGCGCGTCGCGCCGATCGGCCGGCACGGCGATCAGCAGGCCGCCCGAAGTCTGCGCGTCGGCGAGCAGCAGGCGGGTCACCGCGTCCACGCCCGGGTCGAACGCGACCACCTCGGCCAGGCCATCCAGGTTCCGCGTCGTGCCACCCGGAATCGCTCCGCGCTCCGCCATCTCCCGCGCCCGGGGCAGGAGGGGGACGGCCCGGGCCGCGACCTCCGCCGCCACGCCGCTCGCCGCGAGCAAGGTGTGCAGGTGGCCCAGCAGGCCGAACCCGGTCACGTCGGTGGCCGCGTGCACGCCCGCTCCGGTCATGGCGCGCGCGGCGCCGGCGTTGAGGGTCGTCATCACCGCGACGGCCTCGCCCAGCTCCGCCTCGGACAGGAGATCGCGCTTCAGGGCGGTCGTGAGGATGCCCGTGCCGATCGGCTTCGTCAGCACCAGCACGTCGCCCGCCCGTGCGCCCGCGTTGGTGACGATCCGCTCGGGGTGGACCTCGCCGATGGCGACCATGCCGAACTTCGGCTCCGGGTCGTCCACCGAGTGCCCGCCGAGGATGAACGCCCCCGCTTCGCGCACGACGTCCGCGCCGCCCCGCAGCACGTCCCCCAGGACCTCGAGCGGGAGGGTGCCGCGGGGCCAGCCCACGATGCTGAGGGTGAACAGCGGGCTCGCGCCCATCGCGTACACGTCGGACAGCGCGTTCGCGGCCGCGATGCGCCCGAAGTCGTAGGGAGAGTCCACGATCGGCGTGAAGAAGTCCACCGTCGCCACGAGCGCGCGATCGGGCGCGAGCCGGATGACGGCGGCGTCGTCTCTGGTCGAGGCGTCCACGAGGATCCGCGGATCCGTCGGGAGCGGCACGTGGCGCAAGACCTGCGCCAACTCGGCGGGGCCGAGTTTGCAGGCTCAGCCCGCGCCGTGCGACAGCGCCGTCAGGCGAATGGCGGTCATGAGTTCGGCAGACATAGGGTCTACCGAAGATACTCTATCCGAGTCTCCAAGCGAGAATGGCGCCCGCGACGACATAACGGAGGACGTCGCGAATCGTGCGCGCCATCACCTCGCGTCGCTGCCATGCGCGCTGCGGCAGGTGCGCCAGCGCCACGATGAGGCCGAGCAGGAGGAAGAGGAGCCACCAACCGCCGTGTCCGAGAGAATCGAACCAGAGCGACGCCAAGAGAGTCACGACGGCCGCTTCGAGCGACCGCCACAACACATCCCCCTGCGTGAAGGTCCACACCCTCCCGATGACCTTCGCGCCGTCAGCCGGTGCCGCGCTATCGAACGCGGGCGACCGCAAGCCCATGCCGCCCACGATCGTGAACTCCACCGCCACGGGCAGCCAGGCGAGCACGAGGCGGCCGAGGCTCACCGCTTTTGGCGCGGGGGCAGGTAGCCCGGCCCGCGCAGTCCGCGGCCCGGCCGTGCGGCGGTGAGCTTGCCGTGCTCGAGCACCCTCTGACCGTTCACGTACACGTAGGCGATGCCGACGGACGGCTGGTGCGGGTTGTCGAAGGTCGCGCGGTCCCCGACCGTCGCGGGATCGAACACGGTGATGTCGGCGGCCATCCCCGGCTTCAGGAGCCCGCGATCGGTCAATCCCACGCGCTGGGCCGCGAGCGAAGTCATCTTGCGCACAGCGAACTCCAGCGGGATGAGCTTCAGGTCACGCACGTAGTGCCCCAGGATGCGGGTGGCGGAGCCATACGCGCGGGGATGCGTACCCTCCGCGCCGAAGGGGCCGTCCGGCGCGACCCCGCCCGCGTCGGTGTTCATCGCCACGAGGGGGCTCTTCAGCGCCGCCTGCACGTCGGGCTCGTTCATGATGAAGTAGATGGCGCCGGTCCGGGCGTGGTCCGCGATCGTGATGTCGAACAGCGTCTCGATCGGATCCCGGTGGCGCGAGGCGGCGATCTCGCTGAGGCGCTTGCCCTGCAGCGGGCGCAGGGAATCCTCGAACACGGCGGAGATGAGCACTCCCGTCGGACCCCCCGCAGCCCGCATGAAGCGGTCCCGTTTGTTGGGCGGCACGGCGAGCTGGTGGTGGAGCCGGGCACGGATCGCGGGGTCCCGCAGGCGCGCAATCAGAGAATCGGTGCCGCCGCTGTGGGCCCAGGCCGGGATGGACGCGGCGAGCGAGGTGGCGGCGGCGGTATACGGATACTGATCAGCCGTGACGTCGAGGCCGGCCGCACGGGCCGAGTCGATGCGGGCGAGCACCGTGGGCATGCGGCCCCAGTTGAGCCGCCCGGAGATCTTCAGGTGCCAGATCTCGACGGGGATGCGCGCGTCCCGCGCAATCTCGAAGGTCTCCCTGAGGGCCGTGTCGATGTCGCCGCCCTCGTTCCGCATGTGCGTGGCGTAGCTGCCGCCGTGCCGACTCGCGGCCCTGGCGAGGGCGGTCAGCTCCTCCGTGGGCGCGTAGAAAGCGGGGGCGTACTCGAGGGCGCTGGAGAGGCCGAGCGCGCCCTGCTCCATCATGGAGTCCACCAACGCCACCATGTGGGCGAGCTCCAGCGTGGTGGCGCGCCGGTCGGTCTTCCCGATCACCGCGAGGCGAACCTGCGTGGCCCCTACGAACGTGGCGATGTTCACCGTGGAGCCGGTGCGCGCGAGCTGGGCGAAGTAGCCGTCCAGGTCCCGCCAGTCTTCGCGGTAGTGATACTTCCTCATCGCGGCCGAGTCGTCCGCGGCAAGGGCGTCGGTGAGCGGGGCCACCGAGCTCCCTTCCCCCGTTACCTCCGTTGTGATGCCCTGCGTCACCTTGCTCAGCAGGCGGTTGTCGGCGAGGACGTTCGTCTCCGACTGGCCCAGCATGTCGATGAACCCGGGAGCCACCACGAGGCCCTGCACGTCGACGGTCTCGCGCGCCTGGGCCGCGCCGAGGAACCCGAGCGCCACGATGCGGTCGCCCTGGATCGCGACGTCGCCCTGGTAGCGGGGGTTGCCCGTGCCGTCGGCGATCCAGCCGCCTCTCAGGACGACATCGTAGCCGGCGCTCCCAGTTCCCCGCTCCCCGCCACACGCGGCGGCGGCGATGAGCAGCCCCGCGGTCATTCGAGTCAGTGCGCCCATGTCCTTCGCAGCGAATCGGGGTGAATGATGCGGCCACGGATCATCACCCACGCGATGTCGCGCGTGGCCGTGATGTCGGCGACCGGGTCGCGATTCAGCACGACGAGGTCGGCCACCTTGCGCGGCGCGAGCTGGCCCAGGGAATCGGCCCGCAGCAGCTGGGCGGCGCGCCGTGTGGCGGCAGCGACGGCGTCGAGCGGCGTGACCCCCGCGGCGACGAGCAGCGACAGCTCGTCGTGCAGCGACGCGCCTGGGACGAGCAGCTGGTTCGCGGCGTCCGAACCTGCGGCGATCAGGCCGCCGGCGCGCTGGAACTCCCGCACGAACTGGTCCTGACGGGGCCGCGAGCGGCGGAAGGCCGCGAAATCGGCGCGGCCCCAGCCCGCCCGCCGGCGCAGGCCGGCGACATCGCGCACGCTCGCCGCCTCGGCGGGAACGTCGGCCATCTCCGGGCGCGTGACCAGCGTGGGGACATCCAGGCGCGACAGCATGTCGTGCAGGACCAGAGTGGGCACGATCGCGACGTGCGTCTGGGCGAGCGCCCGCGCCGTGCGGGCGACGGTGGCGGAGTCGAGCGTGCCCCACGCGGCCTCCTCCTGCGTCCAGCCGCGCAGAAACTGATCGTGTGCGCGGAACAGAGCCGCGGGATTCCGCACCGCGGCCTGCACGACGCCGGCCATGTGCTCGAGCGAGGCAACCCCGGCGCGCGCCGCCGTGAGGGCGTCGATCTTCCCGAGATGCGCCGCGACCGGGAGCCGCAGCACCGCCGCCTCGTCCATCAAGGGGCGCAGCAGCTCGGGCGTGATCCTCGTGTAGATCTTGACCCAGTCGGCGCCGGCGATGGCGCGCTGATCGACCGCCTTGCGTGCCTCCGCGCCGGTTCGCACGGCGGTGGCGTTGGCGTACGTGGGCGGCGCGCCGTCGATCATCGCCCCCGCGGTGAACATCCGGGGCCCGAGCACCGAGCCCAGGTTGAGGTCGTTCTTGAGCGCGAACGCCGAATCGCTGTCCGAGTGCAGGTCGCGCACGGTGGTGACGCCCCACGCGACGTAGCGCAGAATCGCCCACCGCTCGAGGTGCGCGTGCGCGTCGATCAGGCCCGGGATGATCGTCTTGCCCACGAGGCTGATGCGCTCGGCCCCCCGCGGCACCGGAACCTCGTTCACGCGCGCGACGGCCTCGATGTGACCGTTCTTGACGAGGAGCAGTGCGTCCTTGACGGGGGCCCCGCCCGAGCCGTCGATCAGCGTGGCACCCTCGAGCGCGATCATCCCCTCGCCCGGCGGCTTGCAGGCCGCGAACAGGAGGGCGACGATCGCGCGAAGCCCTAAAGGACTCCGTAAGCGTCGCGCGAAGCGGGCCGCGTGCCCGTTCACGGTCTCGGATCCGATGAGGTGTGGTCGTGCAGGATATACCAGCGGTCGCCGCGTTTCTGCAGGATCAGGGTGAACGGGCCGCTCGCCGTCACCGCGGCGCCCCGCGTCAACCGGAAGCGCGCCGTGCAGAAGGCGAGATCGGTCGTCAGCGGCCGCACCTGTATCTCCTCGAAGCGCAAGGAATCGCGGGCCTGGCCCGGCGTGAAGTAGCTCGCCCGGTAATGGTCGTACAGCGCTTGCCAGCCGTACTGCACGTGGCCCCCCGACACGTAGCTCGTCATCGAGTCCCTGGCGTAATCGCCCATGAAGCCCGCCAGGTCGCCGCGATTCCAATCCGCGGCGGAGCGGACGAGCATCGCTCGGATCTCGGCCTGCGGATCGCCGATCGGGACTTTCGGGGCCGAACACGCGGCGACCGCGAGCACCAGATACCACGCACGACGCGTGGAGCGACGCTGCGGTATGAAATCGGACTGGAACGCGCCGCGGGAGCGCCTCAGGGAGATGGCTCTAACCATCCGGACGGCGCTCCCGCGGCGGGTCGACGAGATGTGCTAGCGGCGACGTCTCTTGGCCGCCCGCTTCTTCTTCCTGCCGCCCTTCCTCGCCTTGGCCCTGGGCCGCGATCTCCTGGCCTTCTTGCGCGCCTTGGGCCGTGAGGGCTTCCGCCGCTTCCTCCTCCTCGCCGGCGCCGGCTCCTCCATCATCGGCGCTGGCTGCGGTGAGGGCGCGGAAGGGGGCGGATACAGCGGCTCCATCATGCCGGGGCCGGTCCAGCTGCTCTCCGAGAAATCGTTGGGCTCGAGCATCAGATCTCTCCTTCGCTGGTTGTCCGTGGGCGTGGCCTATAGCTTATCCGGCGAGCCTGTCCCCGCAAGTGACGCTGCAAGAGGCCCCGCAGCACGGCGTTGCGGCGCGGTGTGCGCCGTGCGCACGCTGCGAGCGGCGCCGGCCCAGGTGTCGCCGCTCGGCGGCCAGTCACGTGCTTACGCCCGGGCGGTTGCGGGGTACCAATCTACCGCGCCCGCGTTCTCGTCCCTCCAGAAATGGGACAAGTTAGCTTGACAATGAGACTTACGAACGCTTACCTTCGCGCCGCTATGATCGCCCGTACCCTGGTCGCCGGGCTCGCCCTCCTGGTTCCGCCGACCCTCCGCGCCCAAAATGTGGCCGAAGTTCAGGTGGCTCCGCCATCCGTGACGATCAAGGTGGGCGAGCGCACCGGGCTGCTCGCGACCGCGTTCGATCGCATCGGCAACGTCATTCCCACCGTGCGGGTCATCTGGTCCTCGAACAACGTCCAGGTCGCCCGGGTCGACAACGACGGCACGGTCTCGGGTGTGGCGGGCGGGGTCGCGATCATCGAGGCGCGCGTGGGCGCGCGCAAGGGTCAGGCTGCGGTGCAGGTGATCGGGGCGGCCCCCGCATCGGCGCAACCGCCGCAGGGGGGGCAGGCGGGAGGCGGCCGTCCGACCGGGGCGGGCGGGCAGCCGGCGATCGAACCGTTGGCCGGCCAGCCGCCCGGCAGCGGGCCCGCCTCCGTGCTGCGCATCGAGCCGCCGACGATCTACCTCTTGCCGTCGGAGAACACCCGGGTTTTCCCCCGCGCCCTCAAGGAGGACGGATCCCCCGCGGCGCCTCTCCCCGTCACGTGGAAGTCCTTGCGGGAGGACATCGCGAGCATCGACGCGAACGGCGTGATCGTCGCACTGTCGTCGGGCCAGGGCACGGTGCAGGTCACCGCGCCGGGCGGGCTCACCGCCACGGCACCCGTGGTGGTGCAGCAGACGGAAGTCGCCATCCTGGAGCAGAGCCCGATCGCCTTGTCGCCGGGGGACGTGGACACGCTCCACGTCGCGGTTCCGGCGCAAGGCAACCGCCTCGTCAACCCGCTGAGCGTCCAGTGGTCATCGGGCGACGCCACCGTGGCGCGCGTGAGCTTGACGGGCGTGGTGGCGGCGGTCGCGCCCGGACGGACGACGGTGACCGTCTCGGGGCTGCTCCAGACGAAGGCGGCGGAGCTCGTGGTGCACCGGGTCGTGGAGGCCTTGGCCGTGGTTCCCAGCGCGCGGTCCGAGGTGCCGTTGCCGATTCAGGGGTCGGTCAAGTATCAGGTGCAGGCGATCGCGGCCGACAAGACTCCCGTCCCCGAGGCGCCGCTGCGCTGGAGCGTGACGGACACGTCGCTGGCGAGCTTCGATCCCTCGACGACGACGCTGACGGGGAAGAAGGCCGGGAAGACGACGCTCACGGTCAGAGGGCCGGGACAGGGACTCGCCGTGACGTGGGCCGTGCGCGTGATCGCGGCGAACCTGAGACTGTCGTCGAGCCGGATCGGCTTGGCCCTGAGCCGCCGTTATCCCGTCAAGGCGAACTTCGCCGACGAGGCGGGCGCGGTGATCGGCCCGGCGACCGGCGTCACCTGGGCGAGCGACAACCCTCAGGTGGCGTCCGTCGGCGACGACGGCACGGCGGCGGCCGTCGGCTACGGCCACGCCCGCGTCACGGCGACGGCACCCGGAGGCCGGCGCGCCACGGCGGACGTGTACGTGCAGGGCGAGCTCGTGCTCGCGAGCTCGCGCTCCAGCCGGTTCCAGCTGTACTCCGTGGAGCGATCGAATCTGGCCCAGCTGCGAAAGGTGGCCGACGACACGGGGGCCGCCACCGAGCCGGCGTTCTCCCCCGACGGGTCGCGCCTCGCCTATGTCGCCACGCGCGACGGCCAGCCCCAGATCTGGGTGATGGATGCGGACGGCTCGAACCCTGCGCGGCTCACCAACGCCCCGGGCCCCCACGGCGGCCCCGTGTTCACGGCGGACGGCCAGGGCGTGGTCTACCACGCCCTGCGCACCGGGCACCAGCAGATCTTCGCGCAGTCCATCACGGGGTCCGACGCGATCCAGCTCACGCAGGAGCCGAGCAGCAACTCCGACCCCACCGTGTCTCCGGATGGCGAGACGATCGCTTTCGTTTCGAACCGCGAGGGTAACAGCGACATCTGGCTGATGTCGAAGGACGGCTCGAACCAGCGGGCTTTCACGCACACGCCGCAGATGCGCGAGAGCGCGCCCGCCTTCCTGCGGGACGGATCGCTCGCCTATCTGGTGGAGCAGAAGCAGGGCGGCCGCACGCTCACCCAGGTGGCGCGGGCGGATCTCGCGACCGGCCGGGTGACGCCGCTCACGGGCACCGACCTCTCGATCACGGATTTCGCGGTCACGCCGGGTGGCGACCTGCTGGCCTTGGTCGTGACCGTGGGGAAGGGCCTCTACCGCATCTACGTGGTGCCGGTCGGCTCGGGCGCGCCGGTGCCGCTCCCGACGACCGGCGCCGAGCTGATGGTGACCCCGACGTTCCTGCCCTAGGCCGCCGATGCGCGCCTGGGTGATCCGCGCCACCGGCGGTCTCGACCGGCTCGAGCTCACCGACGTTCCCCCGCCCGCCCCGCCCGCCGCGACCCCGGGCCCGCGCGACGTGCGGGTCGGCATCCGCGCCGCGGCGCTCAACCACCTCGACCTCTTCGTCGTGCAGGGTTTGCCGCTCGAATATCGCTTTCCGCACATCCTGGGGGCGGACGGCGCCGGCGTGGTGGAGGCGGTCGGCCAGGACGTCGCCACCGTGCGGCCGGGCGACCGCGTGATGCTCAACCCGGGGATCGCCGATTACAGCTGCGAGTATTGCCGCGCGGGAGAGCATTCGCTGTGCCGCAACTACCGCATGCTGGGCGAGCACCTTCCCGGCACCCTCACCGAGGCGGTGGTGGTTCCCGAGCAGAACGTCGCCGTGATTCCCACGCTCGTGCCGCCGCTCAGCTGGGCGGAGGCCGCGGCGTTCTCCCTGGTGACGCTCACGGCGTGGCGCATGCTCGTGACGCGGGCGCAGGTGCGCGCGGGGGAAACGGTGCTGATTTGGGGAATCGGGGGCGGCGTGGCGCTCGCGGCGCTGCGGATCGCGAAGCTGCGAGGGGCGAAGCTGATCGTCACGAGCTCCAGCGACGCCAAGTTGCGAGAGGCGAAGCGCCTCGGCGCAGACGTCACGCTGAACCACAAGACGCAGAAGATCTCGCAGGAGGTGCGGGCGCTCACCAGCAAGCGGGGCGCCGACGTCGTGGTCGACAGCGTGGGGGAGGCGACGTGGGACGAATCGCTGCGCGCGCTGGGGCGCGGCGGCCGGCTCGTCAGCTGCGGTGGGACGACGGGTCCCAATGTCGGCATCGACCTCCGGCGCCTGTTCTGGTATCAGTGGTCGATCCTGGGCTCGACCATGGGGAACGACGCCGAGTACCGGGAGATCGTGCGCCGGCTGGGCACGGGCGAGCTGCGGCCGCTCGTGGACCGGGTGTTTCCGTTCGCCGACGCGCGGGCGGCGTTCGAGCGGCTCGCGCAGGGGGAGCAATTGGGGAAAATTGCGATTCAGGTAGCGGACTGAGTTCGGGCGCTCTTGTGTCCCAGCCTGAAGGCTGGGCTCGGCGCAGCACTGTCCTGAAGGACACTCGCTAAACGGCAGCCGCTTCGCTCGGTGTGCTTCAGCACAGTGTCGGCCGAGCCCAGGCTTTAGCCTGGGAACACTCGCGACGCTTCGTCATTTCCGATGAGCGCGCGAAACTCCCGGCTCCACGCCCTCTCCCGGATGGTGCTCCGCCTGTCGCTTGACATAGCGAATTACGTCGGCGAGCTGCCTCGGTCCGACGCTCGTCGCCGAGTATTCCGGCGCCCATCGTAGTCCCAGCTCGTTTCCGGGGAGACGACTCGCGGCATAGCTGCTCCCGCCTTTGAAGAGCTGGACGAGGCGAGGCAGGTCGATGCGGGGCACGGTCCGCAGGAGCATATGAACGTGCGTCCGCAGGATTGCCAGGGCCACGACGTCAGCGTGCTCCCGCGCGGCCGTGCGCCGGAAGTAGTCGTCCAGGAAATCGCGCGTAGGAGAGTCGATCATCGGACGTCTCTCGCGCGTAGGCCAGGCGAGATGGATGTAGAGTTGGTGAGGCGACATGAGAGGGTGACAGCGCGTCTAGTTTGATTCCCCATCCTGAAGGATGGGCTCGGCGAAGCGCTGTCCTGAAGGACACTCGCTCAACGGCAGCCGCTTCGCTCGGTGTGCTTCAGCACAGTGCTGGCCGAGCCCACGCTTTAGCGTGGGGACAAGGTGCGAGCGCCCGCTCAACGTGCGGTCAACTCCACCTTCGTAAGTGCAGTCCCGACCCCTGCTTAGGCGACGGACGCGCGTTGCCTTTCCCGGTCTAAGTGATTATTTTTTGAGTACTTAGGCCGCTTTCCAGCGGCGCTCCCGACACACGAAGCCCACTACTCGAGACCGCGCATTTCATGACCGCTCCCAACGCCCGCGAACGCATCCTGCCGCGCCTCATCGAAGACGAGCTGAAGGAGTCGTTCCTCGACTATTCGATGAGCGTCATCGTGCAGCGCGCGCTGCCCGATGTGCGCGACGGCTTGAAGCCCGTGCACCGCCGCATCCTGTACGCGATGCACGAGCTCGGGCTCGTTCCCGGCCGGCCCTACAAGAAGAGCGCGACGGTGGTGGGCGACGTGCTCGGCAAGTACCACCCGCACGGCGACGTGGCGTTGTACGACTCGCTGGTGCGCATGGTGCAGGAGTTCTCGCTGCGTTACCCGCTGGTCGACGGACAGGGGAACTTCGGCTCGGTCGACGGGGACTCGGCGGCGGCGTACCGCTACACCGAGGCCCGCCTCACCCGCATCGCCATGGCGATGCTCGAGGACATCGACAAGAGCACCGTCGATTTCGTCCCCAACTTCGACGACCGGCTGCAGGAGCCGACGGTCCTGCCGTCCAGGCTTCCCAACCTCATCGTCAACGGCGCCGCGGGGATCGCGGTCGGGATGGCGACCAACATCCCGCCGCACAACCTCGGCGAGACGGTCGAGGCCATCAAGCACCTGGTCGACTACCCCGACGCTCCGCTGAAAGAGCTGCGGCGGTTCATCAAGGGCCCCGATTTCCCGACGGGCGGCATCATCTATGGCCGCGAGGGGATCAAGGAATGCTACGAGAAGGGGCGCGGCCGCATCATCCTCAGGGCTCGGGCCATCGTGGAGGAGAAGGAGTCCACCGGCAAGCAGCAGATCGTGGTAACGGAGTTCCCCTACCAGGTGAGCCCGGAGCGCGTGCATGAGCAGATTCGCGACCAGACGCTGGCCAAGAAGCTCGAGGGGATCTCAGACGTCCGCAACGAGTCCGACAAGGAGGGCATTCGCTTCGTCATCGAGCTGAAGCGGGACGTCGTGCCGCTCGTGGTCCTGAATCAGCTGTATCAGCACACGCAGATGCAGGTGACCTTCGGCGCCATCATGCTGGCGCTCGTGGACGGCGCGCCGAAGGAGATGAACCTCAAGGAACTGCTGCAGCACTTCATCGAGCACCGGCACAGTGTCATCACCCGCAGGACCCAATTCGAGCTGCAGCGCGCCCAGGATCGCGAGCACATCCTCGAAGGTCTGAAGATCGCCGTCGACCACATCGACGAGGTCATCCGGATCATCAAGAAGTCGAAGGACACGCCCGCCGCGGACGCGGCGTTGCGCAAGCGGTTCAAGTTGTCCGAGAAGCAGTCGGCCGAGATCCTCAACATGCGCCTGGCCCGGCTCACCGCCCTCGAGATCACCAAGCTGGAGGAGGAGCTCCGCGACGTCCGCAAGTTCATCAAGGAGTGCAAGGAGATCCTCGCGTCGAAGCCGCGGCGCATGAAGATCCTGAAGGAGGAGCTCTCGGAGCTGTCCCACGGCTTCGGCGACGAGCGGCGCACCGAGATCGTCGCGGATCAGGGCGAGTTCTCGATCGAGGACCTGATCGCTGAAGAGGACATGGTGATCACCGTGTCGCACGCGGGCTACATCAAGCGGCTGCCGGTCTCGGCGTACCGGCGGCAGCGCCGCGGCGGCAAGGGCGTGATCTCGGCGATGGCCAGGGAAGACGACTGGGTCGAGCACCTGTTCATCGCGTCGACCCACGACTACGTGATGTTCTTCACCCAGCAGGGGCAGTGCTATTGGCTGAAGGTGCACGAGGTCCCGCAGGCGGCCCGGGCCGCGCGCGGCAAGCCGATGGTGAGCTGCATCGCGATCAAGCCCGACGAGCGGATCGCCGCGCTCGTGCCGGTGCGGGAGTTCTCCGACGACCAATACCTGCTGTTCGCGACCAAGAACGGCGTCGTCAAGAAGACGGTGCTGTCGGAGTTCGGCAACCCGCGCTCGGTAGGCATCCGCGCGATCAACATCGAGAAGGGCGACGAGCTGATCGACGTGCAGGTCACGGACGGGAAGAACGACATCGTGCTCGCCACCCGCCACGGCATGAGCATCCGGTTCCACGAAAAGGACGTGCGCGACATGGGCCGCACCGCCACCGGGGTGAAGGGGATCGACCTCGAGAAGCGCGACCGCGTGATCGACATGGTGGTGGTGCGCCGCAAGTCCACGCTCCTGACCGTGACCGAGAAGGGGATGGGCAAGCGCTCGGAGCTCGACGAGTACCGGGTGCAGCACCGCGGCGGCCGCGGCATCATCACGCTCAAGCGCGCCGAGAAGACCGGAGACGTGGTCGCCCTGAAGGAGGTGCTCCCGGACGACGAGTTGATGATGATCACGAAGAAGGGGATCATGATCCGCGTCCCGGTCGAGGGCATCCGCATCTCCGGCCGCAACACGCAGGGCGTGAAGGTCATGAACCTGATCGCGGGCGACCTGGTGGTGGACGTGGCGCGCGTCGTCAAGGAGGAGGAGGGCGGGGAAGGGGAGGAGGAGGAGGAGGAGAACGGCAAAGCGGCGCCGCGCGCCGGCGCCAAGGCCAAGCCCGCCCGGAAGCCGAAGCCGGCCCCGAAGAAGAAGTAGCGTGGTGACCGCCGGCGACGTGCGGGAGGCGGCTGCCGCGCTCCAGGGGGTCGTGGTGCGCACCCCCCTCCGCTATGTCGCGGCCCTCGACGCCTACCTCAAGCTCGAGAACCTCCAGGCCATCGGGGCGTTCAAGCTGCGGGGCGCCTACAACGCCATCCGCAAGCTGCCCGAGGCGGCGCGCCGGCGCGGCGTCATCACGTACTCGAGCGGCAACCACGGGCAAGCGGTGGCCTATGCGGCGCAGCGCGTGGGGGTGCGGGCCGTGATCGTGATGCCGGAGACGGCGCCCGCGATCAAGGTCGCCGGCGTGAGGAAGTGGGGTGGCGAGGTGGTGTTGGCGGGGCGCACCTCCGAGGACCGGCATCGTGCCGCGCAAGCGATCGCCGCGCGGGAGGGGCTCGCCGTGGTGCCCCCCTTCGATCACCCGGACGTCGTGGCGGGCCAGGCGACGGTCGGGCTCGAGATCGCGGAGGAGCTGCCGGACGTGCAGACGGTGGTGGTGCCGGTCGGCGGGGGCGGGCTCATCTCCGGCGTGGTCGTGGGGCTGGCGGCGGCTGGCAGCCGCGCCGCGGTGTGGGGCGTCGAGCCCGAGGGCGCGCCCAAGCTGCAGCGCTCGCTCGCGGCCGGCCGGCCGACGCGGCTCGAGCGCACCGAGAGCATCGCGGACGGCTTGATCACGCTCACCGTGGGCGACGTCCCGTTCGCGCACCTGGTGGAGCATCGCGCGCAGGTCGGCGGCGTCGCGCTGGTGGACGACGAGAGCCTTCGCGAGGCGGTACATTTTCTGTGGCGGGAGTGCCGCCTCGCGGTCGAGCCCTCCGGCGCGGCGACGACGGCGGCGCTGCGGTCCCGCGCGCTGCAGCCGCGTGCCCCCACGGTGCTCGTGGTGAGTGGCGGTAACGTCGATCCCTCGTTGCTCGAGGCGTGACTCCGGTGGCGGAAGGCGCGGGCAAGATCCTCGTCGCCGACGACGACCAGTCGCTCGTGCGCACCCTCTCCTGGATCCTCAAGGAGAACGGGTACGAGGTCGTGGTCGCCCCGGGCGGGGAGAACCTCCTCGGGAGGCTCGAGGAGGAGCGGCCGCAGCTCTTGCTCCTCGACATCATGATGCCCAAGGTCGACGGCCTGCAGCTGCTCCAGAAGATGAAGGCCGACGACCGGTTCCGGGACCTCCCGGTGCTGATGATCTCGTCCATGCCGCCCGAGGAGGCGACCGTGAAGTCGCTCGGCCTCGGCGCGGCGGACTTCATCCCCAAGCCGTTCCGCGTGCGCGAGCTGCTGGCGCGCGTCAAGGCGCACATCCGCGCCGCCCAGGAGCTCGCGCGGGCGCGCGAAGAGGCGCAGACGCGGGCCGCCATCGTGGACATCCTCCACGAGGTCACCGACTCCCTCAAGCCGGACGAGATCTACCACATCCTGGTGCGCCGCGTGGCGCGGGTGCTGCACATCTCCAAGTGCTCGATGGTGCTCGCCAAGGCCGGCGACCAGATGGGCGTCGTGGTGGCGGCCTACGAGAACCCGATGCTGCGGAACCTCCAGATCGAGCTGGCCCGCTACCCGGAGATCCAGCGCGGCCTCACCACGGGACGCCCCGTGCTCGTCGAGGACGTCAGCACGGACCCGCTGTACGCCGACGAGCGCGTGCGGTGGCAGCGCGACGGGATCAACGTACCGACCCGCTCCGCCGTGGCGCTGCCGTTCTCCATGAAGGAGCAGCCCGTGGGCGTGTTCTTCCTGCGTACCACGGGCGAGGATCCGCCCCTGACCCGCGCCGACGCGCAGTTCGCCGAGACGGTGATCCGCACGGCGGTGGCGGCGATCGAGAAGGCGTACGTCTTCGAGACCGCGGTGTCGGATAAGAAGCGCCTCGAGAAGCTCGCCGCCACGGACGCCCTCACCGGCTGCCTCAACCGGCGCGCGCTCTCCGAGGAGCTCGAGGCGGAGATCGACCGCGCGCGGCGTTACAATCTGGCGCTCACGATCATCCTCGCGGACATCGACCGCTTCAAGCTCGTCAACGACACGCGCGGGCACATTGCGGGGGACTCAGTGCTGCGCCAAGTTGGAGAGTTGCTGCGTCGGGAGGCCCGCTCGGTAGACCTCGTGGCGCGCTACGGCGGTGAGGAGTTCGTGGTGGTGATGCCCGAGACGGCGCTGCACGGCGCGGCGATCTTCGCCGAGCGGTTGCGGCGCCGCGTCATGCACCACGACTTCGCCGATCCGGGGGAGAACCCGCTCAACCTGACGATCTCGATCGGGCTCGCCTCCTTCCCCGAGGACCGCATTTCGGGAGCCGACAGCTTCGTGGCGCTGGCCGACCAGGCCCTCTATCGCGCGAAGAACGAAGGGCGCAACTTGGTGCGTCAATGAGCGAACGCCGCTGTCCCAAGTGCGGGACCGTTTACCCCGGCAACCCGCGGTTCTGCCCTCGCGACGGCAGCATGCTCGTCGAGGTGCAGGCGAGGCCCAGGCCCGCCGGCGCTGCGAACGCGGGAACCGGCGTGCGCACGCCAGCCACTCCTCCCAAAGGGCCGGGCCTCGACCGCGCCTCCTCGCTCTCGAACCAGATCCTCGATGCCCGCTATCAGGTGCTGCGGAAGCTCGGCGAGGGCGGGATGTCCTACGTCTACCTCGCCAAGGAGGTCTCCTCCGGCGAGGAAGTCGCGGTCAAGGTGCTCTCGCCGCGCCTCGCGACCGACCGCAGCTCCGTGGAACGGCTGCGTCGCGAGGCCGGGCTCGCCATGCGGCTCGACCACCAGAACGTCTGCCGCATCATGCGGCTTGGGGAGTCGGAAGACGGACTGATCTATCTCGTGATGCCGTTCCTGAACGGGGAGCTGCTGTCGGACCGCGAGGTGAAAGGCGGGCCGATGGAGGTGGCGAAGGGCGTGGACGTCCTGTGCCAGGTCTGCGCGGGGCTGCACCACGCGCACGAGCTGCAGATCGTGCACCGGGACCTGAAGCCGGAGAACATCATGCTCGTGCCCGAGGACGGCGGCCGGGAGCGGGCCGTGGTGATGGACTTCGGCCTCGCCAAGGAGCGGCGCGTCGACCCCGCCATCGCGAAGCTCACGGCGACCGGGATCATCCTCGGCACCCCCGAGTTCATGAGCCCCGAGCAGATCCGGGGGAAGACGCTGGACGCGCGCAGCGACGTCTACGCCGTGGGGATCGTGGCGTTCGAGCTGTTCACCGGGAAGCTGCCGTTCAAGGGCCGGAACGCCCAGGAGATGATGATCGCCCGCCTGCGAGGCTCGCCGATGCCGCTGCGCCAGGTGCGGTCCGACGTCCCGGCCAGCCTCGAGAAGGCGCTTGCCAAGGCGATGGAGACGAACCCCGATAACCGCTACCCGACCGCGCTCGACTTCGCCGAGGCGCTGGCCGCCACGGCCGAGGCCGGCCCGGCGGGCGGCGGCCTGCTCGGAAGGATCAAAGAGAAGCTGAAGTGAGATGCAGCGGTTCCCGCCGTTCGACCCGCCGGAATACGTCAACTGGAAGCCCGATGCGGCGCTGGTGAAGGCGTACCGGGCGACGATCGAGGCCGACTCCGAGCGCGCGGCCGTCGTCTCCGCGCTCTCCCCCGATGCCAAGCTGGCCCTCTACGCCGGGTTGCTGCGCGCCCGGCTGCACGACATCCAGTTGCAGCGCTGGGTCCGGACCGGCGTGATCTCCAAGGCGTGGCTCGGGACGGGCGAGGAGGGGACCACCGTCGGCCCGGTACACGCGCTGGAGCGCGGCTCGGACGTCGTGGCGCCGATGATCCGCAACGCCGCCGCCTGCTGCGAGTTGGGGATGCCCATCGCCGACATGCTGCGCGCCTACCTCGCGACCGACGACTCCCCCTCCCGCGGCCGCGACCTGCACGTGGGAGCCTGGACCCACGGCGTGCTCCAGCCCATCTCGCACGTGGGGGACATGGTGCCCGTGGTCACGGGCATCGCGCTCACCTTCAAGATGCGGGGCGAGCGCCGCGTCGCCCTCACGTGGGTGGGGGACGGCTCCACCAAGACGGCCGCCGCGCACGAAGCCACGAACTTCGCCGCTGTCCAGCGGGTGCCCGCGATCTTCATCCTTCAGAACAACCAGGTGGCGCTCGGCACGCGGCTCGACCAGCATCACCTCCCCGGCGATTTCCGCGAATGGCCCGCGCAGTACGGAGTGTGGGGCGCCCAGTTCGACGGCAACAACGTGCTCGACGCCTACGCCGCCGCCCGGCTCGCGGCCGCCCGCTGCCGCGACGGCCAGGGGCCCGCCATGCTCGTTGCCGAGACGTTCCGCATGGGCGGGCACGCGACGCACGACGAGCACGAGGCGCGGGAGACGCTCCCCGCCGAGATGTTCCAGGCCTGGGGCAAGCGCGACCCCGTCGGCCTGTACGAGGAATACCTGAAGGAGGAAGGACACACTGAGCGGCAGCTGAGCGACGTGGAGGCCGCGGTGACCGCCCAGGTGGAGCGGGCGGCGGAGGAAGCACTGGCGAGCCGGGCGAGGATGCCGCCGGGAGAGAGCGCGATCGTGGGGGTGTACGCGAAGCGTGGGCCGTAGCGGGACGAACGTCCGGCGCGGCGCGGGGTAGCGATTGCCGAGGAGGTGAGCGTATGGCACCCCGGCATATGCTGATCGCGCTCGCGCTGCTCGCCTGCGGTGCGGAACCGGGCGCGCAGAGCTCGTCGCCGCCCGCGGGACAGGACACGGTCCTGATCGCTGGGCATGCGCTGTACGTCCAGAGCGGCTTCAACGTCAACCTCTTCGCGGAGGGGCTGGGCGGGGTACGCTCGCTCGCACTCGGTCCCGGGGGGGCCGTGTTCGCCGCGCTCACGGGTGCCGGCACGATCGTCCGGCTCGTGGACGCGAACGGCGACGGCGTCGCCGACGCGCCAGCCCAGACCGTGCTGAGCGGTCTCAACGGTCCCTTCGGCCTCGCGTTCCGCCGCGACGCGATGTACTTCGCCGAGCAGACGACCGTGAAGCGGCTCGACCCGGGGGCGGCGGCGCCCGTCACGCTCGTGTCGGGTCTGCCGAGCGGCGGACACAGCACGCGCACCATCGCGTTCGGCCCGGACAATCTGCTGTACGTCGCCGTCGGCTCTTCCTGCAACCTGTGCGTCGAGTCGAACGCGCTGCGCGCCGCGGTCACCCGTTACAACCTCGACGGCTCGAGCCCACACACGTTCGCTACGGGCCTGCGCAACTCGGTCGGGCTCGCGTTCCATCCCACGACCGGTGAGCTGTGGGCCAACAACAACGACCGCGACGACATCGGCGGCACGACCGACAGGGCGATGACCGACAGCCTCCCCCCCGAGCACGTCAACATCCTCAAGGACGGCAAGTGGTACGGGTGGCCGCAGTGCTATCTCCCGGGCAAGCCGAACCCGGAATATCCGGGCTTCGACTGCTCCGGGGTCGAGCCGCCGGCGATCACGGACACGGCCCACTCGGCGCCGCTCGGGCTCGCATTCTACACGGGCACGATGTTCCCGGCGGCGTACCAGGGCGATGCGTTCATGACGTATCACGGCTCCTGGAACCGCTCCGTCCCTACCGGCGCGAAGGTGGTGCGGGTGCGTGTGCAGAGCGGCCGGCCCACCGCGATCGAGGACTTCGTGACCGGCTGGCAGCTCGCCGGCGGCTCGCGCTGGGGCCGCCCGGTGGGGCTGCTCGTGATGCCGGACGGAGCGCTGCTCGTGAGCGACGACGCCGGGGGACGGATCTGGAGGGTCACGTATGGGCGGTAATGGGCGGTATAGGGCGGTAACAGGCGGGATGGGGGTGGGCGCTGTGGCGGTTGCAGCGGCGGCCTTGTACCGCCCGTTACCGCCTGCTCCCGCCCATTACCGCCCCGATGTTCACGCCGAATACGTGAAGTACTCCTCCGCGGGCGGCGCCACGGTCACGGCGTATCTCGCGTATCCCGAACGCAAGGATCGCGCGCCGGGCGTCGTCGTGATCCACGAGATCTTCGGCCTGTCGGACTGGATCCGCCAGACCACCGAGCAGCTCGCGAAGGACGGGTTCGTCGCGCTGGCGCCGGACCTCCTGTCGCGCCGCGGCGGCACGCCGGCTTCCAGCGACGAGGCGCGCAAGCTCATCGCGGGTCTCGATCCCGATACGGTCACGCTCGATCTCGACGCGACCGTCGCCTACCTGAAGACGCTCAAGGCCGTGCGCGGGGACCGCATCGGGGCGATCGGCTTCTGCTGGGGCGGAGGCCAGAGCTTCCGGTACGCGACGCACAGCCCGACGCTGCGGGCGTTCGTGGTGTGCTACGGTCCGGCGCCGAGCCTCGCCGATGTCGCGCGCATCCGGGCGAAGGGGCTGGGGGTGTACGCCGAGAACGACGCGCGCATTGATGGTGGGCTCCCCGACGTCGCGGCGGCGGTGAAGCAGGCAGGGATCGACTACCGCTACGCCGTCTATCCCGGCGTGGGGCACGGATTCCTCCGGACGCGGGAGAAGGCCGAGGTGGCGGACTCGGCGTGGGGAGCCGTGGTGCGGTTCTTCAGGGAGAACCTGGAGGGGCGGTAACGTACTTCCGCGCTTTCTCCAGCGCCGCGTCTCGACCCGCGAGCACGTCCCCGACCGTCACGGCGACCGGCACCGCGGGGGCGATTCCCTTGCCGACGAACTCCACGCCGTCCGGGAACGCGTCCCGGCGCACCGAGAACTGGACGCTCCAGTTCTTGGGCAGCGGGAACGCGGCGGCGTCACTCGGATTGCCGGCCGTGGTCTCGCCGATGATCACGCCGCGCCTGCTGTTGCGGAAGGCGACGAGCAGGCCTTCGCCGGGGCCGGCGGTGGCTGTCGAGGTGAGCACGGCCACCTGTCCGCCGTAAGCCGGGGCGTTGGCCCGTGGCGCGATCGTGTCGGGCCCGCCGGCGTACCACGCGCTCGCGGAATCGGCCGGCACGAAGGCGCGAAACCCGGCGCGGTGCTGTGGCGTTCTCCAACGCACCGTCACGAACGGCTCGACGACGAGTCGAGCGAGGATGTCGTAGGCGTAGCGGCTGCGTCCCTCCGTCAGCTGGCGCAGGTCGAGGACGAGCCCGCGCACGTTGGTGAAGTCGCGGAAGGCGCGGTCAAACTGCCGCACCACGTCCTCCTCGGCGAGTGAGTTGAGCCGCACGACGACCACGCCGTCCGCCAGGGAGTCGATCTCGAGCGCGGGCGGCTCGAGCGGCCACCGGTCGTTGAGCGAAACGGAGCGCGTGACGCTGATGCCGCGCATCTCGCCGCCGGGGAGCTTGAGCGAGAGATGGAGCGGCGTCCCCTTCTCTCCCTGCAGCATCGCGGCCACCGCGCGGCGCCAGCGGTCCGCGGGCGAAGCCGCGGAGATCTCCGGGAGCACGGAATCGCGGATCCAGGTCTCGGCGGGGATCCCCTGGACCGCGACGACTTCCGCAAGGCGTTCGGGGCGCGCGACCCGCATCTCGTCGTTCTGGGCGTAGTCGAGGATGAGCGGCCGTCGCTCCACGCTGCGCAGCAGCAGGGGCGGCCGCGCGATGCGGGACCGGAGCGAGGGCGGTGGGATCACCGCCGCGTAGGCGTCGTTCAGGAGCGCCAGACAGCGGCGCAATCGGCGGTGGAACAGAAGATCGGTCTGGGGCTCGGCGGCGAGCCGCAGGTTGGCGGCGAGCGCCGAATCCCAGTCCGCCCGCACGCGGTCCCAGAGGGCGAAGTTGTAGCGCGCCTCGGACCACGCCGTCGCGACGGCCTGGGCGCGCTCCGTCGCGGTGAGCTGCTGAGCGGGTAGCGCGAGCGGTGCCGCCAGGCCGAGCCAGGAAAGGAACGCCCATCGGGTGGTCACGCGCCTAATCTATCTGCTCCTGTTGCTGTCGCCGCAGATCCTCCTGTACCTGTATCTGCGCGACCGGCTTCCCGACCCGGCGCGGCCGCGCCAGGCGCGCGGCGTGCGCGCCGGCCTCGCCCTCGTGTTCACGCTCTTCAACTCGCCGTGGCTGCTCGTGGCGCCGCGCCTGTTGTCCAGCAGTATGTGGGGCCTGGGGCGCATTCCCTACCTGGCGCCGTGGCTCGCGTGGCAGCTGCTCACCTGGATCTTCTGCGCGCTCGTGGCGGTCTACGTCCTCGGCAAGGGGGCGTGGTGGCTGGCGACAAAACTGCGTGGGGCGTGGGGAGTGGTACGTGGCGGTGCGCACCGCGCTTCCGGCCTGCACCGCGAGGTACCACTCCCCACTCCCCACGATGTCCTCTCACGCCGTCGCTTCCTCGCGCGGGCCGTGTACACCTACGCCGGCGCGGGGGCGGCCCTCTCGGGGTACGGGATCTGGAGCGCGTTCCGGCTCCCTGAGGTCACCCGCCGCACGCTGCTGTTCCGTGACCTGCCGGCCGGCCTCGAGGGGTTGCGCCTGCTGCACCTCTCCGACGTGCACGCCGGCATCCACATGGAGCGGGACCAGATGGAGGCGCTGATCGCGCAGGCGAATGCCCTCAAAGCCGACCTGATCGTCCAGACGGGCGACATGATCGACATCAATCCGGCCTACATCCCGGAGTACGTGCGCGCGTTCCGCGATCTTGCGGCGCCGCTCGGCGTCGTGACGGTGCTGGGCAACCACGATCGCTACACCGGCGAGCGCGAGGTCGTGCGCGGCGTGCGGGAAGCGGGGCAGGTGTTCGTGAAGAACGGTGCGCATGTGATCGAGCGGCACGGCGCCGTGCTGGCGCTGTTGGGCGTCGACGACCCGCGCAACTGGAAAATGGACGACCCGCAACCCGAAGACGTGCGGGCTGCGCTTGCCGCGGCACCGCCGCAGGCGTTCAAGATCCTGCTCGCGCACCGGCCCGGCGCCTGGGACACGGCGGCGCCGCTCGGCATTCCCCTGACCCTCGCCGGACACATCCACGGCGGTCAGTTCTACGTGCCGCTGCTCGGCTGGTCGGCGGGCCGGCTGATCACCAAATACGTGATGGGCCACTTCCAGCGGCAGGAGAGTCAGCTCTACGTCAGCCGCGGGATCGGCGTCGTGGGAGTGCCGATCCGCGTGTTCGTGCCCCCCGAGATAGAGCTCTTTGAGCTCAGGCGCCTAACCGCCTAGTTTCCGCGATCGCATCCCACGCGCCATCCAGGGCCAGGGTCACCCCCGCGTGCGTCTCCGGCCACTCCTTCGCGGACACGCGATCGACCGCGAGCGAGACGATGCTGAGCCACACCGCCGCCCACACCTCCGCCGCGCCGGGCTTCACCGTGCCGTCCGCCTTCCCCTGAGCGATCAGGCTCTCCAATCCCAGCCGGAAGTCCCGAGCGGCCTTGCGGCTCTCGTCGTCGAGCAAGGCGTCGTGGCGCTGCAGCAAGAAGAGCCGCGCCACCGCGGGCTCGCGCGCCGCTCCCTGGACGAGCGCGCGGGCGAGCTCGGCGAGCTTTTCCCGCGGTCCCACCTGCAGCCCGTCCGTCTCCTTCACGAGCTTCCCGGCCCAGCGGGCCGCCCCGCGGTACAGCTCGTTCAGGAGGTGCTGTTTGCCGTCGAAGTGACGGTAGATGCTCCCTTCCGCCACGCCCGCCTTCTTCGCGATCAGCGGCGTCGTGGTGCCGTGGTATCCCTGCGTGGTGAAGAGCTCCAGCGCGGCGCGCACGAGGCGCTGGTGCGTGAGGTCGGCCTGGCTCATCGGCCGCGAATCTAATGTGCCGGCTGGGGCCGCGCCGGGGTTCCTCCCGGTTCCTCCCCTCACTAGCTTTCCCGCCGCTCGCCGTCGTCGGCGCCGCCGGAGGCTCGTTCGCAATGCGAATGCTGGTGTTGGGCTCGGGGTTGCAGGGATCCGCCTGCGCGTACGATCTGCTGCAGCAGCGCGAGGTGGAAAAGGTCACGCTGGCTGATCTGCGGCCGGAGCGCCTGCCCGCCTTCCTCAGGCCGCTCGTGGGGAAGCGCTTGGCCGTCGTCAAGCTCGACGTGCAGGACGGCGCCGCTCTGCGCGCGGCGCTCCACGGGCACGACGCGGTGCTCAGCGCTCTGCCGTATTACTTCAACCTCGAGGTCGCGCGAGCCGCGGTCGAGGTCGGCCTGCACTGCGCCGACCTCGGCGGCAACACGGAGATCGTCTTCAACCAGAAGAAGCTCGACCGGGAAGCGTGCGCCCGGAACGTCTCCGTGATCCCCGATTGCGGGCTCGCGCCCGGCATGGTGAACGTCCTGGCGGCCGAGGGGATCCGGCGCGTCGGCGACGCGGAGACCGTGAAGATCTGCGTCGGAGGGCTGCCACAGCACCCCGAGCCGCCGCTCAACTACCAGATCGTGTACTCCCTGGAAGGGGCGCTCGACTACTACACGACGCCGTCCTGGGTGCTGCGGAGCGGCAAGCCGACGCGCGTCGAGGCGCTGTCGGACGTCGAGCCCGTGATGTTTCCGCCGCCGGTGGGCGAGCTCGAGGCCTTCCACACGGGCGGCGGCATCTCGACGCTCCCCTGGGCGTACGAGGGCAAGGTCCGGACGATGGAATACAAGACGCTCCGCTATCCAGGCCACGTGGCCGTGATGCGGGCGGTCCGCGACCTCGGGCTCCTCGACCTGACGCCGGTGAAGGTGAGAGGCAGGGAGATCGTGCCGCGCGACGCGTTCATCGCCACGGTCTCGCCCAAGCTGACCAAGCCCGACGGCCGCGATCTGGTCGCCTTGCGGGTGGAGGTGCGTGGCGGCAACGGGCGCAGCGCGACGTGGCAGCTGCTGGACTACTACGATGAGGCCCGCGGCATCAGCGGGATGATGCGCACCACCGGCTATTCGCTGTCCATCACGGGGTTGATGCAGGTGGACGGCCGCATTTCCGCCCGGGGCGTGCGCACACCCGACGAGGCGGTGCCGTATGCGGAGTACGTCGGGGAGCTGGGGAAGCGGGGGGTGGAGATTCGGGAGATTCAATAGAGACATCAGACGTCAGACGTCAGACGGCGCGCTTCTGAGATCTGATGACTGACGTCTGACGTCTCAATAGCTCCAGCTCGTCCCGAAGAGCAGCTGTCCGCCCTCGCTGCCCCGGCCGTAGCCCACGACGAGGAGCGAGTTGCGGAGGAAGCGGAGGGCGAGCTCGCCGCCGCCGCTCCGGTGCAGCCCCGTGGTCGTCAGGCGCCAGCGCTCCCCGGCGTCGAATACCCTCCCCACGTCGTAGAACGCCACCAGCTTGAGCTCGAGGATGCTCGGCGCCCACAGCACGGCGTACCGGGCCTCGATTCCGCCCAGCAGCTTGCCGCGTCCCGCGAAGCGCGCGTCGTAGAAGCCGCGGAGCGAGCGGTACCCGCCCACCGCGGTGAAGGGGCGGTCGCTCGCTTCCATCGCGAGCTGGGCCGCGAGCGGCGGAGTGCCGCCCGTCCCCTCGCCGGCGAGACGCGCGGCGAGGACGAGCCGCTCCAGGGGGTGCACCGCGACGCGGGCGTGTGCCGTGGTGCGCGTGTAGCCGGTCCCGCTCGCGAACAGGGCCTCGAGGAACAGGCCGCGGTGCGGGTCGATCTCGTGGTCGCGGGTGTCGAGCACGATCCCGACGCGTGCGACCTTGTCCGTGAACGGCACCGTCGCCGGATCGACGACGCCGGATGCGAGATCGCGCCGGAAGATGTTGTCGCCGGGAAGCGCCCGGAAGTCGGTCCGCACGACCGCGGCGCCCGCGAGCAAGCGCACGGGGCCCACGATGCGCCGCTGGATCGTGAGGCGCGCCCCCGTGCGCGTGCGGCTCACCTGGTAGAAATGGCTCCCCCCTGCCGCGCTGTCGGCGAAGTAGCGCGTGTCGTTGCCCAGGCCGTAGAAGCCCAGGCGATTGTCGCGCGCGGCCGTGAGCGTCAGGCCGGCGCGCCATCCCTCCCACCAGGCGGGGGCTTCCGCGTCGGCGACCAGGGCCCAGCTGCCCCGCGTGCTCGCCGAGGCGTGGAAGTTGAGCGCGGCGAGATTCGGCTCGGGCCGCTCGACGAATCCCACGGGGCTGTAGCGGCCGTAGTGGAACGCGGCCCAGAGACCGTCGATCGTGCTGTAGTAGGCGTAGGGATAGAGATTCTGGCGCCAGAAGCGCTGCGCCGCGAGCGGGCCCGCGGCGCCCGCCAGCAGCGCCAGGCCGACGAGCGGCGCGCGCGCGACGCTAGCGCGACGCCGCGCGCTCGTAGAGATAGGCCGTGTCCATCAGCTTCGCCGCGGTGCCGTCATGCACGGCGAAGCGCCCGGGGACGAACGACGCGGCGCCGAACTCGCCCCGCTTGTTCACCGCGTAAAACTTGAGGTCGAACTTGGGTCGGCCGCGCTCATCCAGCAGCCGGGGCTCCGTCAGCTTCGCCACCCGCTTCAGCGTCTCGAGGCAGGCGTCCGTGGGCTTCATGCCGCGCCGCATGTGCTCCACCGTGAGGAACCCGCCGCACACCTTGATGTTCGACTCGCCCCGACCGGTCGAGCCCGCGGCGCCGATCTCGTTGTCCGTGTACTCGCCGGCGCCGATGATGGGGCTGTCCCCCACGCGGCCCGGGATCTTGAACGCGAGCCCGCTCGTGGTCGTCACGGACGAGATGTCGCCCTGCGGCGTCACCGCGTCGCAGTTGATCGTCCCCGTCGGACGCACGCTCATGTGCTCCCCCTCGGGAACATCGAGGTAGTCGTCGTCCGGATTGAGGTTGGCGCGCCAGCGCAGCCACACCTCGCGGGCGTGCTCGGTCAGCAGGTCTTCCTCCTTGAATCCGTACTGCAGGGCGAAGCGCTTCGCTCCTTCGCCCACCAGGAAGATATGGTTCGTGTACTTGAGCACGAGCTTCGCCACCTCCGAGGGTGTCTTGATACCCTCGAGCGCGCCCACGGCCCCGGCGCGCTTCGTCGGGCCGTGCATGCAGGAGGCGTCGAGCTGCACCACGCCGTCCGCGTTGGGGAGGCCGCCGTAGCCCACCGAATCGTCGTTGGGGTCGAGCTCCTGGATCTTCACCCCCTCGATGACCGCATCGAGGCTGTCCGCGCCCTGCATCAGGAGGTCAAAGGCCCGCTGCACGGCGCGCAGCCCGTTCGCGCTCGAGACGACCACGGGCTTCGCTGCCCAGCGACTGGGGGGCGGGGGCGGGGGCGGGAGCGGGCGCGGGCGCATCGGGTGTGGGATGTCCCGGGCGGCGGCGGCGGCGATGCCGACCGCGGTCGATGCCAGGAACTCTCGGCGCGACTGGATTCCGAGCATCTGTGACCTCGACTGAGGAGAGAGGTGGTACGTTTTAGCCGCCGCGGTGGCGGCTGTCAACTTGCTCCGGCCCCGGCGGCATTCTACGTTCCCGCCGTGGACGAGTACGAGCCGCCGAGCCCGCGAGCCGTGGTCCGAGGGATCCTCGGCGTGGCGATGGTCGGCGCCGCGCTGGCCGTCGTGGTGAGCTTCTTCGCCACCGGCGCGGTGGCCTGGAAGGCTGTGGCCCTGCTTGCCGCCCTCTGGGGCGCGTGGGGGTTTTTGGGCGGCCTCTTCGACCTCATCGTCGCTCCGTTGGGCCGCTTTCTCGGGAACGCGCTCGGCGGCGGGGAGCCCCCGCCGCCGAGCGACACCGGGCTCGCGCAGGAGACGGCGATGCTGGAGCGCCTGCTCGCGGGGGGCGGCCTGGAGCGGCACCGCGAGATCCTCGTCGGCGTACGCCTGGCGGAGATTTATCGCCTGCACCAGCGGGACGCCGCGAAGGCCGAAGCGCTGATCGCGCGGCTCGAGGGCAAGTATCCCGCTGCCCCGGAGCTCAAGTATGCCCGGCTCCGTTGAGCTCTCGCTCGTGATCCCCGTCTACAACGAGCGCGACAACCTGGCCCCACTCCTCGAAGAGATCGCGGTGGCGTTGCGAGGCGCGTCCTACGAAGTGGTCGCGGTGGATGACGGCTCGACCGACGGCTCGCTTCCCGAGCTCAAGCGCCTGCGGGCCGCGCATCCCGAGCTGCGCGTCGTCGCGTTCGAGCGGAACGCGGGACAGACGGCGGCCTTCGCTGCGGGCTTTCGCGCGGCGCGCGGAGCCGTCCTCGTCACCCTCGACGCGGACCTCCAGAACGACCCCGCGGACATCCCGGCGCTCGTGGCCGCGCTCGGGGACGGCGGCACCAGCGCGGTCGCGGGCTACCGCGTCGAGCGGCGCGACACGGCGTGGAAGCGGTTGCAGAGCCGGATCGCGAACGGCGTGCGCAACTGGCTGAACGGCGAGAGCATCCGTGACACGGGCTGCTCCCTCAAGGCGTTCCGCGCCGACGCCGTGCGTGGGCTGCCCCTCTTCAACGGCATGCACCGCTTCCTGCCCACGCTCGTCAGGATGCACGGCGGGAGGGTGGCCGAGCTGCCGGTCCGCCACCGCCCCCGGCGCTCCGGCCGCACCAAGTACGGGATGTGGAACCGCGCCTGGCGCGCGCTCGTGGACGCGTTCGCCGTCCGCTGGATGCAGCGCCGCGCGCTCAAGTACCGCGTGACCGAGGAATGGCCCTGATGCCCCCCCCCCGCAAGCCGCGTCTCGATCCGTCGATCTTCAACCTGCCTGTCGAGAAGATGAAGACGGGCTACTACTCGGATAAATACTTCGTCCGGGCGCGCGACCTCCTGCTCAAGGACAAGCACCGCCCCTGCGTGACGATGCAGGTCTTCGGCAAGGCGCACGCCTACCTCGGCGGCAGCGACGAGGCGATCGCGATCCTGAAGCTGTGCAGTGAGAGGTGGGAGGAGCTGCAGGTCTCCGCCCTGTACGACGGGGATGAGATCGCGCCCTGGGAGACCGTGCTCCTCATCGAAGGGCCGTACGACGCGTTCGCGAACCTCGAGACGCTCTACCTCGGCGTGCTGGCGCGCCGCACCAAGGTCGGTACCAACACCCACCGCGTGGTGGAAGCGGCGAAGCCGAAGCAGGTGATGTTCTTTCCCGCCCGCCACGACCACTGGCTGGTGCAGACCGGAGACGGCTACGCCGCGCACATCGCCGGCGCCATCGGCGTCTCGACCGACGCCCAGGCCTCCTGGTGGGGCTCGGAGGGAATCGGCACCGTGCCCCACGCCCTCATCGCGGCCTACCGGGGCGACACGGTGCTCGCCTCGCAGAAGTTCGCCGAGCACATGCCCGACAGCATGCGCCTGATCACGCTCGTCGATTTCGAGAACGACTGCGTCGGCACCTCTCTCAAGGTGGCGCGCGCCCTCGGCCAGCGCCTGTACGGCGTGCGGATCGACACCTCCGAGACGCTGGTGGACAGGTCGGTGATCCCGCAGATGGGGACGTTCAAGCCGACCGGCGTCAACCCGCGGCTCGTCTGGAACGTGCGCGAGGCGCTCGACCGCGAAGGCTTCAAGCACGTGAAAATCGTCGTGTCGGGCGGCTTCAACGTCGAGAAGATCCGCCAGTTCGAAGAGCAGGAGGTGCCCGTGGACATGTACGGCGTGGGATCGAGCCTGTTCCAGGGCCGCTTCGACTTCACCGCCGACGTGGTGCGCGTGGAAGGCAAGCCGTGCGGCAAGGTGGGGCGGGCGTACCGGCCCAACCCGCGGCTCGAACGGGTGGAGTGACCGCTTAGCCCTTGCAGGGGCGGCCCTTGCATTCCCACCGGGGCTGCATATTTTTCCGGTGCAATGAATAATAATGCAAAAGTGCCCGTGGGCGTGCTCGGGGCCTCCGGCTACGTCGGCCAGGAGCTGCTGCGGCTCTTGGCGCGGCATCCGGGGACTGCGGTCGCCTTCGCCACGGCGGACATGGCCGCGGGCGAGTGGGTGGAGGGCCATCAGCTGCTCCAGGCCGACGACGCGCCGCTCGAGCGCGCCGCCATCGTGCTCTCGGCCCTGCCCCACGGCGTCTCGGCCCGCTACGTGAACGAGGCGCGCGCGGCCGGGAAGCGCGCCGTCGACCTCTCCGCCGACTTCCGGCTGTCGGCCGAAGCGGTGTACGGGCTGACCGAGTTCTCGCGGCCGCGGCTGGCTCAGGCCGAGCTCGTCGCCAATCCGGGCTGCTACCCGACCGCCGCGCTCATCGCGTTGATCCCGCTGGCGCAGCGCGGGCTCATCGACCCGTCGCGCGAAGTCGTGATCGACGCGGCGTCGGGCGTCACCGGCGCGGGCCGCCATCCCCAGCGCGAGCTGCTGTTCGGAGAAGTGGCGGAGGACTACCGCGCCTACGCCGTGGGCAACACGCATCGCCATCTCCCCGAACTGCGGGCGGCGCTGGAGCGTGAGAGCGGGTTCGCCGGCGACCTGGTGTTCACGCCCCACCTGCTGCCGGTCAAGCGGGGGATCCTCGAGACGATCCACGTCCCGCTCACCGGGGCGCTCGACCAGGGCGCGGCGGAGGGGATCTACGAGGCGGCCTATCGCGGAGAGCCCTGCGTTCAGGTGGTGCGCGGCGCCTTGCCCTCCCTCAAAGACGTGGTGTACCGGAATCGCGTGGCGCTGGGCGTCGCCCCGGTCGAGCACGTGCGCCGGCCGCGCCTCACGGTGATCGCGGCGATCGACAACCTCGTGAAAGGAGCGGCGGGGCAGGCCGTGCAGAACCTCAACGTCATGCTCGGGCTCCCCGAGACCCTGGGGCTCGTATGCTGAGCGACGCAGTGAGGGAAGCTCGGCGGCCCGTGATTCCCAGGCTGAAGCCTGGGCTCGGCAATGCGCTGTCCTTAAGGACAGTGTTGTGCCGAGCCCACCCTTCAGGGTGGGAATCATGCTGAGAGTCCGTGTGGTCAAATTGGGCGGGAACGAGCTCGACCGGCCCGAGTGGCTCGCGGCCTGCGCGGACGCCCTCAAGCCGCTCGAGCCCCTCGTCGTGGTGCACGGCGGCGGCCAGGCGGTGAGCGCGCTGTCGCGGCGCCTCGGCCTGCCGGTCGAGAAGCGCGACGGCCTGCGCGTGACGCCTCCCGGGGTCGCGGAGGTCGTCGAGATGGTGCTCGCCGGCCCCGCCAATCGCGCCGTCGTGGCGGCGCTGCGGGCCGTGGGGCTCGACGCGATCGGCTTATCCGGCGTGGATGGCGGGCTGCTCACGGCGGAGCCGTCGCCTGCTGGCCTTGGCCACGTCGGCGAGATCACGGCTGTCCGGGCGTCGCTGCTCGAGAGCCTGCTGCTGGCAGGGCTCACGCCGGTCGTGGCCCCCGTGGCGCCCGCGGCCGGAGTCAACGGCGTGCCGCTCAACGTGAACGCCGATCACGCCGCCGCCGCCATCGCCGCCGCGCTGCGCGCGAAGGAACTGCTGTACGTCTCCGACGTTCCCGGAGTCGTCATCGACGGCGTCGCACAGGACTCCGTCGCCGCGTCCGACATTCCCGCGCTGATCGAGCTGGGCGTCGCGACCGACGGGATGGCGGCGAAGCTACGGGCCGGTGCGGCCGCCCTGCAGACCGGAGCGCAGGCCGTCCGCATCGGCGACCTCCATCTGCTCGGCCACCCGACCGCTGGTACGCGCGTCCTCGCCGCGACCCCGCAACCAGCATGACCGTCACCTCCACGGCCCCGGAGGCGTTGCTCGGCGTGTATGCCCGAGTCGGCCCGCTGCTCGTCGCCGGCGAGGGCTCGGAGGTCATCGCCGAGGACGGCACCCGCTACCTCGACTTCGTCGCGGGGATCGCCGTGAACGCCCTGGGCTACAACCATCCGGTGTTCCGTGGGGCGGTGACCCGCGCGCTCGAGAGCGGTCTGGTGCACGTGTCCAACCTGTACCGCACGGAGCCGGGCGAGCGGCTCGCGGCGGAGCTGATCGCCCACTCGTTCGCCGATCGCGTGTTCTTCTGCAACTCGGGGGCGGAAGCGAACGAGGCCGCGTTCAAGTTCGCCCGCAAGTGGTCACGCAAGACCGAGATCGTGGCGTTCACCGGCGCGTTCCACGGGCGGCTGTTCGCCTCGCTCGCGGCCACTGACCGGCCCGACTACCGCAAGCCGTTCGAGCCGCTCGTCCCCGGCGTGCACATCGTGCCGCTCGAGGATTGGGCCGTCGCCGATCGCATGATCTCGGCCAACCGCACGGCGGCCGTCATCGTGGAGCCGGTGCAGGGCGAGGGAGGCGTGCGGCCGCTGGATCCCGAATGGCTCGGCTTCCTGCGCGAGCTGTGCGACGCGCGCGGGGCGGCCCTCGTGTTCGACGAAGTGCAGTGTGGCCTGGGACGCACCGGCACGCTGTTCGCGTACGAGCAGACGGGGGTGGTGCCGGATGTAGTGACGCTCGCCAAGCCGCTGGGCGGCGGGCTCCCGATGGGGGCCGTGCTCCTCACCGAGGCGGTCGCCGCCGCGCTGAAGCCGGGGGACCACGCCACGACCTTCGGCGGCGGGCCGCTCGTCGCCACGGTGGCGCTCGACGTCCTGCGCACCATCGCCGAGCCCGGGTTCCTCGCCGCGGTGCGGGAAAAGGGCGCGGCGCTGGGCGCGGCGCTCTCCCGGCTCGCTGCCGCCTCGCCGAAGGTCGTCGCCGTGCGCGGGCGGGGCCTCATGTGGGGGATCGAGCTCGTGGAGCCGGCGGCCCCCTACGTGACGGCGGCGCGCGAGCGCGGCCTGCTCGTCTGCACGGCGGGCGCCCAGGTCATTCGCGTGGTGCCGCCCCTCGTGGTGACGCGCGAGGAGCTCGAGCGGGCGGTGGCCATCCTGGGCGAGGTGCTGGCGTGAAAGCGCTGCCCATAGTGGGGGAGTGGGGAGTGGGGAGTGGTCCGCCGCGGTCCGCGCCCGAGCTCCGGGTTGCACCGGACGGTACCACTCCCCACTCCCCACGCCTCGCAACGCTGGTGAGGGCGGCGCTGCTCGCGGACGTCCCCGGGCTCGAGGCGCTCCAGGCCCCTTACGTGGCTACCGGCGATCTCCTGCCGCGCAGCAACTACGACCTGTGCCGCCACATCAAGGAATGGGTGGTCGTTGCGGAGCCGGCCGACGGCGCGATCGTCGGGTGTGGCGCGCTGAAGATTTATTCCGGCGAGCTCGCCGAGGTTGCCGGGCTCGCCGTGCGCCGGGACCGGCAGGGCGTGGGACTCGGTCGCGCGCTCTTGGAGGCGCTGCTGACCCAGGCGCGGGACCACGGGCTCGCTCGGGTATTCGCGCTCACGCGCAAACCGGAGTTCTTCCTGCGCTTGGGGTTCGTGCCTGCCGAGAAGGAGCAGTTTCCCGAGAAGGTATGGGCCGATTGCGCCAGATGTCCGAGGCAGAACTGCTGTGACGAGATAGCGGTAGCCCTAAGGTTGTAGACGCACAGACGTCGAGGTAGACGCCTCATATCCACTTAGCGTCTCGGCATCTCGGCGTCTCCCTGTTGACACTCCCCCGTTGCCCCCGGAAATTCCCGGAGCTTCCCCTCGTTCTAGGATGGTAGTATGGCCCGGGTCATCTTCTGGGATGTCGACACCCAATACGACTTCATGAAGGCGGACGGCAAGCTGTACGTACCGGACGCCGAGCACGTGATCGCGAATCTGCGGCGGCTCAGCGACTTCGCCCACGGCCACGGCATCCGCGTGATCGCGAGCGCGGACGACCACGTGATGGGGCACCCGGAGATCTCGGAGCATCCCGACTGGCAGAGCACGTTTCCCCCGCACTGCCTGCGGGGGACGCCCGGGCAGAAGAAGATTCCCGAGACCGCGCTGCGCGATCCGCTCGTCATCGAGCCCGCGAGGACGGATTCCAAGGCGCTCGGCGAGCGCGTGCGCGCCCACCGGGGCGACATCCTGTTCCACAAGCACCGCTTCGACGTGTTCACGAACGAGAACGTCATGACCGCGCTCGACGTGATCGACCCCGACGACATCGTGCTGTACGGCGTGGCGACCGACGTATGCGACAAGGCGGCGGTCGAGGGGCTGCTGGAGCGCCGGCCGCACACGCGCTTGTTCGTCGTCACGGACGCCGTGAAGGGAATCGACAAGGACGTCTCCGAGCAGCTGCTGAAGGAGTGGGGCGAGGAGGGGGTGCGCCTCGTGAAGACGAAGGAGGTCGTGGAGGAGGGGCTCGTCGAGGAGCTCGCGCGCGCGACCGCATGACCACGCCCGCGTTCGGGCGTTTTTTTCTCCCCGGTCCGACCGACGTCCACCCCGAAGTGCTCGCCGCGATGCAGCGGCCGATGATCGGGCACCGATCGAGCGCGATGGCCGCGCTGCTCCAGGGCGTCGCCCCGCGACTCGCCGCCCTGTGTCGCACGTCCCGCCCGGTCCTCGTGGGCACCACCTCGGCCACGGGCTTCATGGAGCTCGCGGTGCGGAACGGCATCCGCCGCCGCGCCCTCTCGCTCGTGAACGGCGCCTTTAGCGAGCGCTTCGCCAACCTGGTGCGCGCCGCCGGAAAGGAGTGCGTCCGGCTCGACGTCCCGCTGGGCTGCGCCGTGGAGCCCGACAGGCTGCGCGACGCGCTGCGCCGTACGCCGGTCGACGCCGTCACCGTCGTCCACTCCGAGACCTCCACCGGCGTGCTGCAAGACGTGCCCGCGCTCGCGGCCGTGGCGCGCGAGTTCGACGATGTCCTCGTGCTCGTCGACGCGGTGACGTCGCTCGCCGGCTCGCCGGTGGAGCCCGATGCCTGGGGTCTCGACTTCACGTTCACGGGCTCGCAGAAGGCACTCGCCCTTCCGCCCGGGCTGGCGCTCGGCGTCGCGTCGCCGCGGATGCTCGAGCGCGCGAAGACCTTGCCCGATCGCGGACTCTACTTCGACCTCGTCGCCTTCGAGGAGGCGACCAGGAAATTCCAGCCGACCAACACGCCGGCGATCTCGCTGCTCTACGCGCTGGAGACCCAGCTCGGGCGCGTCGAGCGGGAGGGCGGGATCGAGGCACGCTGGCGACGCCACGATACGATGCGCCAGCGGGTGGAGGCGTGGAGCGAGGAGCGCGGCCTCGCCTTGCTCCCGGCCGAGGGCCGGCGCAGTTGGACCGTCTCCTGCCTCAAGCTGCGAGAGGGGCAGAGCGCCAAGGCGGTGGTGTCCGGGCTGCAGGAGGAAGGGTGGACGATCGGCTCCGGCTACGGCGCCCTCAAGGACTCGACCATCCGGATCGGCCACATGGGCGATCACACGCTGGGCGCCCTCGAGGAGCTGCTGGCCTTGCTCGGCGGCTTGCTGTCGTGACGTACCGCGTCGTGCTGGCCGATCGCGTGGCCGAGTCGGGGGTGCGGCTGCTCGCCGAGACGCCGGAGATCGAGGTCGTGAGCCTGGCGGGCAAGCCGCGCGACGAGCTCGAGCGGGCGCTGGCTGGGGCGCATGCGCTCGTCGTGCGGAGCGAGACCCACGTGACCGCGGATCTGTTGGCCCGCGCGCCGCGCCTCCAGGTGGTCGCGCGCGCGGGGACCGGGGTGGACACGATCGACGTCCACGCCGCCACCCGGCGCGGCATCGCGGTGATGAACGCGCCGGGTGCGAACACGGTGAGCGCGGCCGAGCATGCGATGGGGCTGCTGCTCGCGTTGGTGCGCCACATCCCCTGGGCGGCCGAGGCGATGCGGCGCGGCGAGTGGGACCGCAAGCGGTTCGAGGGGACGGAGCTCCGCGGCAAGACGATCGGCGTCGTCGGGCTGGGCCGGATCGGCGGGCACGTCGCGCAGGTCGCCCGCGCGTTCGGCATGCAGGTGATCGCGCACGACCCTTACTTGCCGCGCGAACGCGCCGCCGAGCTGCAGGTGAAGCTGCTCCCCCTGGAACAACTGCTGCGCCAGGCCGATGTGGTGACGCTCCACGTGGCCCACACCGAGCAGACTCACCATCTCATCAACGCCGAGCGCCTCAACCTGATGAAGCGGACCGCCGTGCTCATCAATACGGCCCGCGGGGAGCTTGTGGACGAGGCCGCGCTGGCGGAGGCGATCGTGCAGCAGCGCATCGCGGGCGCGGCGGTCGACGTGTTCGCGCGGGAGCCGCTCCCGGCCGACTCCCCGCTCCGCAAGCTCGACCGCGTGATCCTCACCCCCCATCTCGCGGCGTCCACCGCCGAAGCGCAGGAGCGGGTGAGCCTCGAGATCCTCACCGCCGTGCGTGACGCGCTGCTGACGGGCGACCTCTCCTTCGCGATCAACGTCCCCGGGATCTCGGGCGATCTGCTCCGCCGGCTCGGGCCGCTGCTCGACCTGGCGCGGCGCCTCGGGCGCCTGGGGCTCGCGCTGGTCGAGGGGCCGGTGCGCGCGATCGAGGTGGCCTACGGGGGCAAGGATGAGGCCGCGCCGCGGCCCGTGCTGGTGGCGGCGGTCGAGGGCCTCCTCTCGGCCATGGGCGTGGAGCCGGTGAGCCTCGTCAACGCGCTGCTCATCGCCGAGGAGCGCGGCATTCAGCACGCCCGCAAGACGGGCGCTCCGGAGCCGGGGTTCGAAACGACCGTGGGGGTGATGCTCGAGACGGCCGGGGGTCGGACGCGGGTGCTGGGGGCGCTGGTGGGCAACAGCCACGGCCGCGTCATCGGCATCGACGACTATCACGTGGACGTCGCGCCCGAGGGGTGGATGCTCGTGATCAAGAACCGCGACGTCCCCGGCGTGATCGGCCACGTGGGGACGCTGCTGTCGCGCGCGGGGATCAACATCGGCAGCTACCACCAGGCGCGCCGCGCGCCGCCGGGGGGCGAGGCGATCGCGGCCGTGAGCGTGGATCAGGCGCTGACCAACGGGGTGCTCGAGGAGCTGCAGCGGGTACCGGACGTGCTGCAGGTGAGGCTGGCGTATTTGGGAGACTAATCCGCGGCCTGCTCGGTCCGCCGCTCTTCGTCCTTCAATAGCCGGAATGTCTTCACCGCCCCGGTGAGCTTGTCGGCCGCCTCCGCGAGCTGGTTCGCGGACGAGGCGATCTCCTCGGTGGACGCGGTCTGCTCCTCGCTCGACGCGGCGATCTGCTCGGCCGCCGCGAGCAGCGTCTCGGTGCCCTGCGCCACCGTGCCGAGGCGCGCGCTGATCTCCTCCACCAGCGCCCGCACCTCTTCCGCCGACTTCGCGATCTCGCGACTCCAGTGATCGTTCGCTTCCGCCTCCGTGGCCACCGTGGCGAGCCCCTGGGCCGCCGACTGGGCCGCGTCGCGGGCCGCGGTGCCACCACGGGCGAGGGCGAGCAGCCGGTCGCGCGTCGCCTGCACGCGCGTCACCACGCCGCGCACCGTGTCCGCCGTGTTGCCCGCCGCCGCCGCGGCGACCGAAGCCAGTTTCCGCACCTCGTCCGCCACCACCGCGAAGCCACGCCCCTGCGGCCCGGCGCGCGCCGCCTCGATCGCCGCGTTCAGCGCCAGCATGTTGGTCTGCGTCGCGACGGCCTTCGCCTGCGCCACGAACTTCTGGATCTCCGCGGAGGCCTGCGCCAGCGCGACCGCTTCCTGCGCGCCCGTCTCGACCTCCAGGGCGAGCTTGGAGAGCTGCGCCGTGCTCTCGTCGAGCGTCTCCTTATGGCGGCGCGCCAGCGTGGCCAGGCTGCTGTTGCGGCGCACCGAGTCCTCCGCTCCGGCGGCGAGGATCGTCACGATCTGGAGGATGCGCCCGGCGTCGTCCGCCGCGGCGCGGACGAGCTGCGCCTGCTCCGCCGCGCGCTTCGTGAGGTCCTGGCACGTCGCGGCCATCTCCTCCGTCGAGGCGCTCATCTGCTCGGTGGACGCGGAGATCTGCGCTGCCATCGCCGCCGCTTCGTCCGCCGCGGTGCGGATCGCGCCGACCAGCCGGCGCAACGCCACGACCATGGAGTGGACCGACGACAGGAGGTCGCCCATTGCCGCGGTCTCGGTGTGCTGGGTCACGACCGTGACCGAGAGGTCGCCGCCCGCGACGCGGCTCGCGATGAGACCCGCGGCCCTGACGGGCTCGGCCAGACGGCGGTCGACCCACCCGCCCAATCCCCACAACGCGGCTGCGAGCGCGAGTGCGCCCGCGGCGCTGACCCAGCCCGGCGGGCCCCCGACGATCCACGCGCCGGCGTAGCCCAGCACGGCGGCGGCGAGGCCGGCCAGGAGGAAACTCCATCGCAGTTCGAGGGACCGAGTGGCCATGAGCGGAGCGGACGCGCTAAGCTAGGGCGGGTTTCACGGCGGGGCAAGTCCGCTTAATTTCAGGCACTTATGAAGAGCGCCCCGACGTACGAGCCCGCGACGGTGGAAGCCAAGTGGCAGCGCTTGTGGGAAGAGCGCCACGTCAACGAGCCCGACGTCGACCGGCCGCGGCGGCCGTTCTACAACCTCATGATGTTCCCCTACCCGTCCGCCGAAGGGCTGCACGTCGGCAACATGTTCGCGTTCACCGGCGCCGACATCTACGGGCGCTTCAAGCGGCTCGCGGGTTACGACGTGTTCGAGCCGATCGGGTTCGACGCCTTCGGCATCCATTCCGAGAACTACGCGCTCTCCATCGGCGCCCATCCGGCGAAGCTGATTCCCCAGAACATCACGACCTTCCGCCGGCAGCTGCGGCGCTTCGGGGGCATGTTCGACTGGCGTCACGAGCTCTCGACCACGGATCCCCGGTACTACAAGTGGACGCAGTGGCTCTTCCTGCAGTTCTTCAAGGCGGGCCTGGCGTTCCGCAAGCGGGCCGCGGTCAACTGGTGTCCGGCGTGCAAGACGGTGCTGGCGAACGAGCAGGTCATCAACGGCTACTGCGAACGGCACCCCGATGTCCGGGTCGAGCAACGGTTTCTCGAGCAGTGGTTCTTCGCCATCACCCGGTACGCCGAGCGGCTGCTGCGAAACCTAGACGCGCTCGACTGGTCCGAGAGCACCGCCGCCATGCAGCGCAACTGGATCGGCCGGAGCGAGGGCGCGGAGCTCGTCTTCGAGACCCCGGGCGGGGAGGCGATTACCGCCTTCACGACGCGGCCCGACACCGTGTTCGGTGCCACCTACATGGTGCTCGCTCCCGAGCACCCGCTCGTGGACGCGCTCACGGCGGACGAGCAGCGGCCGGTCGTCAACGCCTACCGGCGCGCGGTGCAGGCGAAGGACATCGTGTCCCGGAAGGTGGGCGAGAAGACGAAGACCGGCGTGTTCCTCGGCTCGTACGCCCGCAACCCCGCCACCGGTGAAGCGATCCCCATCTGGATCGCCGACTACGTGCTGATGGAGTACGGCACCGGCGCCATCATGGCCGTCCCGGCGCACGACGAGCGCGACTTCGAGTTCGCGCAGCAGTTCAAGCTCCCGATCGTCCAGGTGGTGCGACTCGAGGGCCAGGGCCTCCCCATCGTGTCGGAGGAGGGAGTGTTGATGAACTCGGGGCAGTCCAACGGGCTCAGCTGCCGCGACGGCGCCCAGCGCATCGTCCAGTGGCTCGCGGCGAAGGGGCTCGGCAGGGCGCAGGTCCAGTACCGCCTGCACGACTGGTGCATCTCCCGCCAGCGCTACTGGGGCCCGCCGATCCCCATCATCCACTGCGACCGCTGCGGCCCGGTGGGAGTGCCTGAGAAGGACCTCCCCGTCGAGCTCCCGTTCATCGAGGACTTCCGCCCCGACGACACCGGGGTGAGCCCGCTGGCGCGCCACCGGGAGTGGTACTTCGTGAAGTGCCCGCAGTGCGGCGCCCTGGGGCGCCGCGAGACCGACGTGTCGGACACGTTTCTCGATTCCGCATGGTACTTCCTGCGCTATCCGTCCACCGAGTTCGACGACCGGCCGTGGGACCCGCAGCGTACGAAGACGTGGCTGCCCGTGACCAGCTACATCGGTGGCAACGAGCACGCCGTGCTCCACCTCCTCTACTCCCGCTTCGTGACGATGGCCCTGCGGGAGCTCGGGCACCTGCACTTCGAGGAGCCGTTCCCGAAGCTGCGGGCCCACGGCCTGATCATCAAGGACGGCGCCAAGATGTCCAAGTCGCGCGGCAACGTGGTGATCCCCGATGCCTACATCCAGAAGTGGGGCGCCGACACCGTCCGCATGTACCTCATGTTCCTCGGCCCGTTCCAGGAAGGGGGGGACTTCCGGGACGAGGGGATCACCGGCATCCGCCGCTTCCTCGACAAGGTGTGGGCGCTTGCCCACGAGGCGGCGGTCGCCAAGGCGCGGCCGCTCCCGCCGGCCGTCGAGCGGAAGCTGCACCAGACCATCAAGAAGGTCACGGCAGACACGGAGAGCTTGAACTACAACACCGCGATCGCCGCGATGATGGAGTACGTGAATGAAGTGCGGAGTGCCGAGTGTGGAGTGCGGAGTGCGATGGAGCCGTTGTTGGTCCTCTTGGCGCCCTACGCGCCGCATCTCGCCGAGGAGCTCTGGTCCGCGTTGGGCCACGACGCGACGATCTTCACGGCGCCATGGCCGGGCTACGACGACCGCATCGCGGCGGGCGGCGACGTGGAGATCGCGGTGCAGGTGAACGGCAAGCTCCGGGGTCTGATCAACGTGCCGCGCGGCACGAGCCAGGACGACGTCGTCAAGCGCGCGCTCGCGGACGCGGGCATCCGCAAGTTCGTGGACGGGAAGCCGATCCGGAAGACGGTCTACGTGCAGGATCGGTTGCTGAACCTCGTCGTCTGAACTCCGCTCCCGTCTTAGAAGATTCGCGCGACGAGGTCTCCGACGAAGTACCCGACGGCTGCGACGCCCAGCCCCACGACAAACATGTCGATCCCGCTGCGGATCACGCCGCGACCGGTGAAGAAGCTGCGCGCGGCCCCGACCACGAAGTGCGAGAGCATCGCGACGCTAAACGCGGTCCACGCAGCCGTGCGTCCGCTGAGCGCCAAAAAGGGCGCTACGGGAATGAATGCTCCGACGGCCGTGGCCGCTCCGGTGAGCCAACCTTCCTTGAACGGAGTGGCGTGGGCTTCGCCAATCTTCAGCTCCTCGCGTACCTGCTCCTCGAGCGCGCGCTGCGAGTCGCGCATCACGTCGGCCGCCATCTGCCGCGCGATACCGGCCTCGACCCCCTTGGTCTGGTACACGAGGGCCAGCTCTTCCTCCTCCACTTCCGGCATCAGCCGGATCTCCTCCTTCTCCATCGCGATCTCGTGCGCGTACACCTCCTGCTCGCTCTTCGCGGCGAGGTAGCCCGAGGCCCCCATGGAGAGCGCGTCCGCGATCATGCCGGCGAGGCCCGAGACCAGCACGATGTGCGGCGCCACTGCCGCGCCGAGCACGCCGGCCACCAGCCCGAAGTTGGCCGTGAGGCCGTCGTTGAAGCCGTACACCACGTTGCGCAGGAAGCCCCCCGAGCCGGTCCGGTGCCAGGGCTCGCTCGCCCGGCCGGCGAGCTTCGCCAGCGTCTCGGCGTGCGCGGCGGATTCCTTGGCGAGGGTGAGCGACACGCTGCGGGCGTCGTCGGTACTCGCCTGCCGGTGCAGGTCCATGTAGCCCTTCACCTCACGCCCCTCCTCCCGCAGCAGCAGGGGCAGCAGGTAGCGGGGGCCGAAGCGGCGCCCGAGCCACGCCATGAAGCGCGCGTTGAGCGAGGGCTGGGCGGCGTCGGACGGCACGGGGTGCCCGTGCTCGCCCAGCAGCTTGGCCCACATCTCGGTGTGGCGACGCTCGATGGCCTGGAGCTTCAGGAACACGTCGTGATTGGCCTGCCGCCGCTCCACACCCGCGAGCACGCCGTAGAGGTAGGCGGCGTCGGATTCGTCTCGCCAGTGATGCAGCCAGGCGTGGAGCGTTTTCTTGTCGAGCGTCGTCATGGGTCTCAAAGATATCGGGCTACGGGTCAACTTCCTAGTCGGCAAGCACTTAACTGCGTGGGGAGTGGTACCGACGGCGCGCGGCTGAATCTCGGTACTCCACCGTCGCGTACCACTCCCCACTCCCCACGCCCTTTGTTTTCTCGCGGCGCGACGCTTCCGCCGCGCACCGCATCATAGCATTCAGGAGATGACCATCTCGCTCGCCGTCCCCGACATCCTCGTGGCCCGGGCCCGAGCCGGCGATCTGGAGGCGCTCGAGGCACTGTATCGAGCCTTCGAGACGCCCGTCTACAACCTCGCCCGGCGGATGCTGCGCCATCCCGAAGAGGCCGAGGACGTGCTCCAGGAGACGTTCCTCGAAGTGGTGAAGAGCATCCGATCGTACCGCGGGGAAGGGCCGTTGTGGGCGTGGATTCGCAAGATCGCGGCCTCCAAGGCGCTGATGCGCATCCGGCGCGAGCAGCTGCGGGGGGTGGAGCTGCTGGACGAGGAGACGGCGCCGGGGAGCCCGGTGCACAAGAGCCTCCCGGCGCGGATCGATCTCGAGCGGGCGCTGGAGCGGCTGACCGAGACGTCGCGATCGGTCGTCTGGCTGCACGACGTCGAGGGCTACACCCACGAGGAGATCGCCGAGCTGATGGGCAAGACCGTAAGCTTTTCCAAGTCGCAGTTGGCGCGCGCGCACGCGCGGCTGCGGCGCATGCTGGAGACAGAAGGAGCGGCACCGTGATGCACTGCACGATGGACGATCTGCTCGCGCTGCGAGCCAACGAAGGCTCGGCGTGGGCGCGCCGGCACCTGGATGAGTGCCCGGCGTGCCAGACGGAGCTGGAGGCGCTGTACCAGCGCGTCGCCCGGCTCAAGGCGCTGCCGCCGCTCGGGCCGGCACGCGACCGCTGGCCCGCGATCCGCGACGCGATCGTCGCCGAGCGGCGGCGCCGCGTGCGGCGCTGGAGTGGCGTCGGACTCGCGGCCGCTGCGGCGGTCGCCGGGCTGATCGTGCTCGCGCCGTTCCGGCCGCGGCAGGTCGACGCTGCCGAGCTGGCGCGGGCGAAGCAGCAGTCGGCGACCTTGGAGGAAGAGCTCCAGCGCTACGATCCCACGGGACGCGTGATGAGCGGTCGGTCGGCCGCCCTGGTGGCCGAGCTGGAAGACCGCATTGCCGTCATCGACGGCGAGCTCGCCCGGGTGGGCGGGTCGGAGGCGCAGCTGCGCCACGACGAGCTCGTCAAACTCTGGCAGGATCGGGTGACGCTGATGCAGCAACTGGTCGACGCGCACGTCACCCGCGTCTCCTATGTTGGGCTGTGAGGCCCGGAGGAATCCGTTCATGATGTTGAAGAAGTGGATCATCGCCGCCGTCGCCGTCGCAGTCATCGGTCCCGCATGGCTCGCGGCGCAGCAGCCCCCGCGCCCGCCCCGCGCCCCGCGGGCACCGCGCGGCTTTGCCTTCTCGTACAGCGACAACCGCGGCCGCATCGGCGTGGTGGTCCGGACGGACGCCTCGCCCGAGAGCGACAAGCTCGGCGCCAAGCTCGAAGCGGTGACCCCGGGCGGACCGGCCGAGAAGGCGGGGCTCAAGGCCGGGGACATCATCACGAAGTTCAACGGGACGGGGCTCGCAGGCGTGAAATCCGAGGACGAGGACGAGTCCGGACCCGGGAAGAAGCTGATCGAGCTCGCCCGCAAGCTCGCGCCCGGCGACACGGTCCAGATCGAATATCGGCGGGGCGGTGACACGAAGACGGCGACGCTCGTGGCCGAGGACATCGACATGGCGTGGAGCTTCGTCGCGCCCCACATCGCCCCCACGCCCATGCCTCATCTCGATGGCCCGGAGATGATGATGGAGCCGCGAGCATTCGGTTTCTGCTTCGGCGACAGCTGGTGCGAGCTCGACCTCGTGACTCTGAACGGGGACCTGGGAGAGTACTTCGGGACCAAGGAGGGGATCCTCGTCGTCAAGGCGCCCGCGGACTCGAGCCTGCCGCTGAGGGCCGGCGACGTGATCCTCTCGATCGCCGGGCGGAAGCCGACCTCGCCCGCCCACGCAATGCGGATCCTGCGCTCCTACGAGGCGGGTGAAACGGTGTCCATCGAACTGATGCGCAAGCAGAAGCGCATGACCGTGGCGTGGAAGGTCCCGGAGCCCGAAGCGCGTCACATGCGGCGGCCGCGCGGGCGCGAGGAGCAGAGCCACTACCGGCGGGTGGTGCGGACGCGGCTCGGCGCCCGCTGGGTCTAGGAGGGGCGGGCTAGCCGCGTCGCGCGGCGGGCAGGGCCTGGTCGAAGGCGGCGAACTCGAACGGCTTGGGCACGCACGGCCGGCCGGTGGAGGCGAGGAAGGTCCGGACCTGCTCGTCCACGAGTTGCCCCGTCGTGAAGATGATGCGGTCTGCGTGCTGGGGGTCGTTCGTCTGGAGCTCCCGGTACAGCTCTTCGCCCGAGACGTCCGGCATCCGCATGTCCACGATCACGGCGTCGAACCTGCCTTCGCGCAGCCGGCCGAGCGCCTCCCGGCCGCTGGACGTCGTCTCCACTTCGTGGCCCCGGCCCGCCAGGTAGCGTTGCAGCGATACGCGCACCGACGCTTCATCATCCACCACGAGAATCTGCAGCCGGTCGCCCTGCAGCGGGACGAGGGGTATCGCCTGGGACTCGCCCGAGGCGCGGTGCGTGACGATCGGCACTTCCACGATAAAGCGGGCGCCTCCCTGCGGTGCGTTCTCGGCCCAAATGCGACCCTCGTGCTCCCGCACGATGCCGAGCGAAATGGAGAGCCCCAGCCCGGTGCCCGAGCCGGTCGGCTTGGTCGTGAAGAAGGGGTTGAAGATGCGCTCGAGCAGGTTGGGGGGGATGCCGGGACCGGTGTCCTCGACGTCGATGCGGATGACCGCCCCCGTGCGCCGCGTCCGCACGATCAACCGCTGCGACTCGCGGGGTGACTTCTCCATCGCCTGCTCGGCGTTGGTGACGAGGTTCAAGAACACCTGTTGCAGCTGATGGGCGTCCGCCATCGTCTCGGGGATCTGCTCGTCGTAGTCGCGCGTCACTTCGATGCCGCGCACCCGTAGCTCGTAGCCCCGGAGCTCGAGCGTGTCGTCGAGCACCTGGTTCACGCCCGTCGGCGTCCGCTCCGGTTTGTGTTGGCGCGCGAAGGTGAGGAGGTTCTGGACGATGCGCGAGGCGCGCCGCGCCTCGGCGTAGATCATCTCGGCCGCCGTGCGCTGGTCGGGCGGGAAGCGTTTCTCGGTGAGCAGCAGCTGCGCGAACGCCGAGATCCCCGCCAGCGGATTGTTCAGCTCGTGCGCCACGCCGGAGACGAGCTGCCCGATGGCCGACATCTTCTCGGACTGGATCAGCTGCTCCTGCAGCATCTTCTGGTCGGTCACGTCGCGAATCACGCACAGCACCTCTTCGTCCTTCTGCGGCGTCGAGTACGTGACCTGGATCGTGCGGTACTCCCGGTCCTTGCGGATGAACGTCGTCTCGAACAACCCCGTCTCCCCCGCGAGCGCCTTCTGGAAGTGCATCAGGGCCTTGGGGAGCTCGTCGTCCGGGAGCAGCGGCGCGAACCACTGGCCCACGAGCTCCTGGCGGGGGTAGCCCGAGATGTTCTCGGCGGCGTGGTTGAAGGTGGTAAAGCGGCCGTTGGCGTCGAGCGTCACGATCGCGTCCGAGGCGGACTCGAACAGGTTGCGGTAGCGCGCCTCGGACCGGGCCAGGGCGTCCTGCGCGCCCTTTTCCTCGGTGATGTCGCGCAGCGACGCCACGGTGCCGACGAGGTCGCCGTCGAGCACGAGCGGAGTGGTGGAGACGGCGACGTTGCGCTCCTCGCCGTCCGCACGCACGACGGTGGTCTCGTAGCGCTGCTGCTCGCCCTCGAACGCCCGGTGCTCGCGCTCGGCGACGTGCTGCCGCTCCGCCGAAGCGACGAGATCGTCGATGGCCGTGCCGGGGAGATCGGCGAGCCGCCGGCCGAACAGCTCGGCGGCCGAGCGGTTGGCGGTGAGGACTTTGCGGTCGAGACCGGTGACCACGACGGCATCCGCGAGCGCTGCGACGATCTCGGCCGCGACACGCAGCGGGTCCAGCGCCGGGGGCTTCGGTGTCATCGTGGGGGCCCGAAGCCCCCGCGTGGGCGCAGCGCCCCGGCTCTTACTCATTCGTACGTTGCGACCATCGCCTCACGCATGTAGGAGAGGCTCTTGTGCGCGGAACCGGTCACGGCCTTGGGGCTCTCGCCCCGCTGCACGCAGGCCTTGATGATCTCCAGCGCGTGGATCGGATGCTCGTCGTCGTACTTCGCGTGCTCCTCGAGCCACCAGCGTCCGCGCGGCCCGATCTTCTCGTTCTTCGCGAGCCCACGCAGCGCCTTCTCGGAGATCTTCTGCGCCACGCCCTCCACCGCGTAGTTCGTCGCCGACACCGCCTCGCCGAACGGCGCGGTGCGGCACATCTCGGTGAGGTAAGCGTGGAACTCCTTTACCTCGTCAATCATGGGCTCCGGGGTCTGGAAGCGCACCCGAGGAACATTGAAGCCATCTCCCATCGCGCGCCACATGGCGTCGTGCCGGCGCTCGACCCGGATGTTGTCCCGGAAGAACGCCTTGCCGTCTTCCGGTGAACGGTCAAGCAACGTCTGCAGCCACTGGGGAAAGTCGCGAATGATGGGATAGAACGCGACCAGGAAGTCCTGGATCTTGCCGTCGATCAACGCATTCTCCGACGCGTGGATGATCACGGGCGTGTCGAGGATGGCCTCCCGCTGCGGCTCCAAGGTGGCGTCCAGTTCTGCCACCCAAGCCGGGTGGGGGGTAACCTGCACGGACATGATGGCTCCTTCCAGGGCGCGACCGAGAGAGGCTGCAACGAGCCCCCTAATCTACCGCGGCCGTGGAATCGCGCAACTTCAAGTCGTATTGTGACTTGTGCCACACATCCGGACCGACATTCGACCACTCGGAGTCTAACCGGTTGCCCCTGAGCGTGTTGTGGAGGCAACACAGCACGACTTTCGGGCTTGTGGCTGACGATATATCTTCTAGCAGTATCGTCACGTTACATCTTAACCGTGAGGTAACAGTGCGAAGACATGTGGGATGGGAGGCGTTCGCCTTCGGTTTCGGACCCCGCGGGTGGGGCGCACGCCGTCGGCGTCAGTGGTTCGAGGCGGGTGACATGAAATACGTGATCCTCAAGCTGCTGCGCGACAAGCCGCGCCACGGCTATGAGGTCATGAAGGAGCTCGAGGACCAGCTACGCGGCTGCTACTCCCCGTCGCCCGGCACCGTGTACCCCACGCTGCAATGGCTGGAGGACGAGGGCCTCGTGGTTGGGAAGGACGTCGAGGGCAAGAAGGTTTACGAGATCACCGATACGGGACGCCGCTTCCTCGATGAGCACAAGGACGTGGTCGAGGACATCTTCGAGCGCGTGCGCGAGGCCGTGGACCGCGCCGTGGGCGGTACCATGGCCGAGATCAACCGTGGGGTGGGCCGGCTAGTGAAGGCCGTCTACCGCACCGGCTGGCGCGCGAAGGAAGACGGCATGCGGCACAAGGTCGCTGAGGTGCTCGCGCGCGCGGCCGAAGAGATCGAGACGCTCGCGGGCTAGCCCCGCCGCTGCCGCAGCTCTTCGAGCGCGGCCTTCACGTACACGCGGGTCATCTGCTTCCGCCACGACAGGTCGAAGTCGGTATTGTCGAGCGGCTTGGCGGGGCGGTAGGCGGCGGCGGCGGCCGCGGCGATCGCGTCGTCGCCGAGCTCGCCGTCCCGCAGTGCCGCGGCGGCCTCGGGGATCTCCTGAGGCCAGCTCGCGACGCCGCCCAGCACGATGCGGGCGTCCGTGACCCTCCCGCCCTCCCGTCGCACCCAGGCCGCGACGCCCAGCACGGGGAAGTCGAATGAGCCACGCCGCCGCAGCTTGTGATAGACCGCGTCCCAGCCGTCGGGAGCCGGGAGGCGTACCTCGACCAGGATCTCGTCGGGCTGCTTGGTGAGGTAGTTGATGCCGTCGTTGTGGTAGAACCGCCCCGCCGGAATCACGCGCTCCCCCTGCGGGCCCACGAGCAGGAACTCCGCCCCGATCGCGACCGCGACGGGCGCCACATCCGAGGAGCTCACCGCCCAGCAGCGCGGCGAGGACGGCGCCACCCAGCAAATGTGCCCGTCCTTCTTCATGCAGAAGTCGATCGCCTTGCGCCATTCGTACGTCTGGTCGTAGTAGTTGCAGCGCGTGTCGAGACACAGGTTGCCACCCAGGGTGCCCATGTTGCGGAGCAGTGGGGTCGATACGAGCGCCGCCGCGTGGGCGACGGCTGGATACGAATGTTGGAAGGTTGGAAGGTTGGACAGCTCGGTCAGGGTGACGCACGTTCCAACCTTCCAACCTTCCAACCTTTTCAACTCGGGAATCGCCATCAGCGAGATGACGGTGCGCGGCTCCTGGTGTCGCCGCTTCATGTTCGGATACAGGTCCGTGCCGCCTGCGACGTACATCCCATCCGGACCCGCGTCGGCCTTCATCGCCAACGCCTCCTTGAGCGTCTTTGGCTGCAAGTACTTGAAGGAAGGGAGCCGGAGCATCAGCGCCGCCGCCCTGCGGTGACCCCTACCGCCTTCTCCCGCCCTCTACCGCCTTCTCCCGCCCTGCCGTCCCCGCCCTCCCAGGGGGGAGCCACTCGCGTGGGCTCCGGCCACGGCAGGTCTGGGAACCCGAGCGGCCCGAACCGCGGCTCCTCGCCCTTTTCCTTGCGGCGCAGCGCCTTGAAGACCTTCTCCGGCGTAATCGGCACTTCGTCGATGCGGACGCCGACGGCATCGTATACCGCGTTCGCGACGGCGGGCGGCACGGGGAGGAGCGGGCCCTGCCCGCACTCCTTCGCGCCGAATGGGCCATTCGGGTCGGGATCCTCGACGACGTAGGTGATCACGTCGCACATCTCGAGCGTGGTGGGACTCTTGTACTCGAGCAGGCTCGGAATCTTGTGCACCACGTTGCGGTTGCCGCGATAGGCCATTTCCTCCATCAGGGCCTCGCCCAGGCCCATGTAGATGGACCCCTCGATCTGGCCCATCACGGCGGCGGCGTTGATCGAGCGTCCCACGTCGTGGGCGATCCAGATCTTCGGCACCCGCACGATGCCCGTGGCGGGATCCACGTCCACGAGGGCGACGCACGCGCTATACGAGTAGGCAGGTGAGGGGCCGACCCCCGCGCCCCGGTACTTTCCGGCGCCGGCGGCCGGGGTGTATGAACCCACCGTTCCCACCGTGCCCGCGGCCGCTTCGGCGAGCTGCACCGCCTCGGCGAAGCTGATCCCGCGCTCGGGACTCGCCGCGTCGAATACGCGACCGCCCACGAACGTGATCCGCTCGACCGGTGCCTCGAGCTTGGGCGCCGCGTGCCGGGCGATGAGGTCGCGCGCCCGCTCCGCGGCCTGGATGGCGGCGTTTCCCGTCATCAGCGTCACGCGGCTGGAGTAGCTGCCGAGATCGACCGGAGTGAGATCGGTGTCCGCCGCGACCACGGCGATGTCGAAGGGGTCGAGACCCAGCACTTCGGCGACGATGATCGCGAGCACTGAGTCCGAGCCCTGGCCGATCTCGGTCGACCCGCAGAACACCGTCACGCCGCCGCCCCGGTCGCACTTGAGCTGCACGCCGGAGTGCGGCATCGCATTCCAGTAGATCGGGAGTCCGGCACCCGTGATGTAGGAGGAGCAGGCGAGCCCCACGCCCTGGCCGTAGGGGAGCTTGCGATACCGCTCCTTCCACCCCGATCCCGCGACGACCTTGCGAATGCACTCGGCGAGGCCCATGGAGCCGATGCGCAGCCAGTTCGCCGTGAGCGAGTGCGGCGGCACGAGATGCTTCAGCCTGAAGTCGGCCGGGTCGATCCCCAGCTGCTCCGCGATCTTGTCGAAGTGGACTTCCAGCGCGAACCGCGGCTGCGGCGTGCCGTGGCCCCGCTTGGGGCCGCAGGGCGGCTTGTTGGTGAACGCCCGCGCGCCCTGGAACTTGTAGCGGGGCACGTGATGGGTGACGGTCTGCAGGGCGCCCGTATAGTAGGTGCTCGCGACGCCGTAGGAGCCGTAGCCCCCGCCGTCGAGCAGCGACCTGAAGTGCATCGCGGTGATGGCGCCGTCCTTCTTCACGCCCGTCTTCACCCACATCAGCGTCGGATGGCGCCCGCGATGGCAATAGAAGACCTCTTCCCGCGTGAGCGTGATCTTCACGGGACGGCCGGTCAGCATCGCTAGCTTCGCCACGACGATCTCGTGGCTGAACGGGTCGCTCTTGCCGCCGAAGGCGCCGCCGTTCGTGGTCGCGATCACGCGCACTCGAGCGGGCGGGAGCTCCAGCACCTTGGCGAGGGCGCGGTGCACGTAGTGCGGCGTCTGGGTCGAGCTCCACAGCGTGAGCTTGCCGTCGGGCGACCACTCGGCGACCGCCGCGTGCTGCTCCATCGGGAGATGGGTGTTCCCCTCGAAGAAGAGCAGGTCCTCCCGCACGAGCTCCGCCTCGGCGAAGCCAGCCTCCACGTCGCCGAATTCGAGGTTGATGAGCTTGTGCAGGTTGCCGTGATCGCCATAATCGTGGATGCGGGGCTCGGGATGCTCGACGGCGTCCAGGTGGTCCCTGATTGGCCGCAACGGCTCGTACTCGACCGCGATCAGGTCGAGCGCCGCGGTGGCCACCTCCTCGCTGACCGCGGCCACGCCCGCCACCGGGTCGCCCACGAAGCGCGCCTTGTCGAGCGCGAGCGCGTGCTCATCCTGGGAGACAGGCAGGATCCCGAACGGGATCGGGAGATCCTTCCCCGTGAGCACCGCCTTGACCCCGGGGAGGGTGAGGGCCCGTGCCGCGTCGATCCGGACGATGCGGGCGTGCGGATGGGGGCTGCGCAGCAGCTTGCAGTACAGCATGCGGGGGAGGGAAAGGTCGTCGGCGAACTTCGTCACGCCGAGCACCTTGGCCGTCGCGTCCACTTTGCGGAGCGCTTTCCCCACGACCCGGAAATCATGAGACGGTTGGACCAGGGGACGGTTGGAGGGTCCGCCGGGCGTCGTGGACCCACCTTCCGACCTTCCAACCTTCCGCCTCTTACCGTCGGCCATACAGCGACTCCCGTGCCGGCTCTGCCTTCTCACCTCGCAGCCGCGCGGCCGCCAATTCCACCGCCTCGTAGATCTTGATGTAGCCGGTGCAGCGGCAGAGGTTGCCCGAGAGGGCCTGCTTGATGTCGTCTCGGTTGGGGCTCGGGTTGTCGGCGAGGAGGGCGTCGGCGGTGAGGAGGAAGGCTGGGGTGCAGTAGCCGCACTGGGCGGCGCCCAGCGCCGCGAAGGCTTCCTGCAGCGGGTGCAGCCGGCTGCCTTGCGCCAGCCCTTCGACCGTCTTCACGCGGCGGCGCTCGCACGCGAGGCCGAGCACCAGGCACGACAGCACGGGCGCGCCGTCGAGCAGCACCGTGCACGTCCCGCATTCGCCCAATTCGCACCCGTGTTTCGTGCCGGTGAGGGCGAGATCCTCCCGCAGCACCTCGAGCAGCGTCTTGTGCGGAGCGAAGGCGACCTCGACCGGCTCGCCGTTCAGCTCGAACGCGATCTTTGCCTTCGAGTCGGGCCTCATGTCTCGAAACGTAATCTTGATAACCCGCACCCGGGACGCCAGCTTTCGGCCTCCCCACTGGCTGACGGGACGATGCTGCAGCGCTTGGTTCTCGCCGTTCTCGTAACGATGGCGGTACCCCCGTCCGACCTGGCCGCTCAGGACTACCGGGCGCAGGCCATGCGGCTCCTCAAGACGGTCCCCCTGATCGACGGCCACAACGACATCCCCGACGCCATCCGGGAGCGCGGCGGCCTCGACTCGGTGGACTTCGCGGCGAGCCAGCCCAGGCTGATGACCGACATCCCGCGGCTCTTGGCGGGCGGGGTCGGCGGCCAGTTCTGGGCCGCCTACGTCCCGGTCACCACGATCCACGGCGGCGAGCACCCCGCGGTGTATGCGCTCGAGCAGATCGACCTCGTGCACCGCCTGTGTCGTAAGTATCCGCAGACCTTCGCGGAAGCGACCACCGCGGCCGCCGTCGAGCGCAACTTCAAGGCGGGGAAGATCTCCTGCCTCATCGGGATCGAAGGAGGACACGCGATCGAAAACTCGCTCGGCGCGCTGCGCATGTTCTCCCGGCTGGGCGTGCGCTACATGACGCTCACGCATTGGGAGACGATCGACTGGGCCGACGCCGCCACCGACAGCGCGAAGCACAACGGCCTGACGCCGTTCGGGGAGGACGTCGTCCGCGAGATGAACCGGGTGGGGATGCTGGTGGACCTCGCCCACGTCTCGGACGCCACGATGGTGGACGCCATCCGCGTGTCGCGCGCGCCGGTGTTGTTCTCGCACTCCTCGGCCCGCGCGCTGTGCGACCACGTGCGCAACGTCCCCGACTCGATCCTGCGCATGGTCAAGGCGAACGGCGGCGTGGTGATGGTGAACTTCTACCCGACCTTCGTCTCCGAGGCGGTGCGCGCCTACGGCGACAGCGTCACGGCGCGCTCCCGCGCGCTGCGGGCGGCGGGGGTGGACTCCGCTGCGATCGCCGACTCGGTGAAGGGGTGGGACGCCCGCGCGCCCAGGGCCACGCTGTCACAGGTGGCCGACCACATCGCGCACGTCCGCGACGTGGCGGGCGTGGACCACGTGGGCGTGGGCTCGGACTTCGACGGCATCACGACCGTGCCGGCGGGGCTGGAGGACGTGTCGAAGTTCCCCGATCTCCTCGCGGAGCTGCTGCGCCGGGGCTGGAGCGAGCAGGACGTGAGAAAGGTCGCCGGACTGAACGTGCTGCGGGTGCTGCGCGATGCCGAGAGAGTGTCGAGGGAAATGACGGCGGCGAGGGATTAGCTACTCGTCGAGCCCGCCGCCTGCTTCCCGGCATCCTCGAACCCTTTCCTGGTCATCTCCCCCCACCGCTGCCGCAAGGTGAACACGGTGAAGAAGGCCTTCAACCGCCACCACACCGTGCGCTGCCGGTACCCGAACGTCTCCAGCGTCCCGTAGCACAGCAGCCGGATGAGATCCCCGAGACGACCGTAGCGGCGGAAGCTCACCTCTTCGAGCACCACGGCCCAGAGCGACAACAGCATCCCGTAGCCCCAGGCGACGAGCAGGAACAGCAGCGCGAACGAGGTGTTGACGACGCCGAGGGCGAGGCCGAGCGCCGTGACGATGTAGCCCATGACCTCGATGAGGGGTGCGATCATCTCCCCGAACGTGAAGAAGGGCATCGCGATCAACCCGACGCGGCCGTAGCGGGGATTGAAGAGCATCCCCTTGTACTGCCACATCGCGGCGATGAGGCCGCGATGCCAGCGCTCGCGTTGACGCGCGAGGATGCGGCCCGATTCCGGGACCTCCGTCCAGGCGACGGGGTCGGGGATGAAGGGGATCTCGTAGCGGATCTTGTGCTGCCGCAGGTGACGATGCAGGCGGATGACGAGGTCCATGTCTTCCACCACGCTCCTCGTCTGGTACCCGCCGATGGCGTGGAGGTACTCCTTGCGGAACAGGCCGAACGCGCCGGAGATGACGAGACTGCCTCCCAGGCGGTTCCAGCCGAGCCGGCCGAACAGGAACGCGCGCAGGTACTCGACCACCTGGATGCCCGGGAGGAAGCGCCGGGGGACCCTGGCGTCGTTCACGCGGCCGTCCTTCACCGTGCAGCCGTTGGCGACGCGGACCGTGCCGCCGACCGCGGCGATCTGGCGGCCGAGCAGGAAGGGCCGCGTGAGGCGGAGCAGCGCGTCGGGCTCGATCAGGGTGTCCGCGTCCACCGCGATCACGAGGGGGAAACGACTCGCGTTGATGGCGGCGTTGAGCGAGTCCGCCTTGCCGCCGTTCTCCTTGTCGATGACGAGCAGCCGCGTGCGCGTGCGTGAGCGGTACACGGCTAGCACCGGGCAGGTGGACAGCGTCTCCGGATAGGTGCGCGGCACTTCGTACAACTCGAACGCGTGGCGCAGCCGCTCCAGGGTGTCGTCCTTCGAGCCGTCGTTGACGACGACGACCTCGAAGTTCCGGTACTCGAGGGTGAGGATCGCCGTGACGCTCGCCTCGATGGTGGCGCTCTCGTTATGGGCGGGGACGAGGATCGTGATCGGCGGCAGGGCGTCGCTCTGCATCAAGCGCTGGAAGTCCTCGTCCTCGGCCAGGCGCGTCTGCTCCCAGATCTCGGGGATCGACAGCACCAGCAGCAGGGCGTAGAAGGTGTTGAGGGCGAGGAAGTAGGCCAGGATCACGACGTCGGTGACTCGAATCAGCTCGCTCACGCGGCGTACTCCGCGAGGGCCTGGGGCGAGAGTCCGAGGATCAGCGCCGCCATGTCGCGCGCCTCCTGGTGCCCACCCACTTCGGCCTCGAGCAGGGCGTTGCGGCCGGCGGCGCCGAAGCGCGTGAGGGCGAGGCCGGCGCGCAGCCGCACCCACCACTCCGCGTCGCGCAGCGCCTCCCGCAGGGCGGGGAGGGACTTCGGGTCGGCGATCATGCCGAGCGAGCGGGTCGCCTGGGCGCGCACCGGCCAGGCCTCGTCCTCGACGAGGAACCCGAGCGCGGCGACCGACTCGGAATGGGGGAACTTGCCGAGCGCGCGGGCCACTTGGGTTCGCACCTCCGCCTGCGGATGCGTGGCGAGCGTGGTGAATCCCTCGCGCAGCACGGGCTCTTCCAGTCTCCCCGCAAACTCGATGAGGCGGGGGAGCCGCGGGTCGTCGAGCCGCCGGAACAGCTGCTGCAAATGTCGCAGCACGGCCGGGCGGGCGCGTTTCAGGACGCTCGCATAGTAGGCCTGCACCGTGGGGCCGAGGAACGGCAGCTGCTCGAGCGCCGCCGTCACGAGCGTCGAGCTTCCCACGCGCTCGAGCGTCGTGGCCGCGGCGAGTTGGACGGCTGGGTGATGGTCGCGCAGCAGCTGCAGTACCCGGCCGATGTCGCGCGACGTGGCGGCGACGGACAGAAAGCGGGCGCAGTCCAGCCGCTTCCACCAGCGCGCCGAGCGGCTGTCGGCGCGCACCGCTCGCGCCCACCACTGGCTCTCGAGGGCTCGTGACAGCTCCTGCCAGCGCTCGCCCCCGATGCGAGCGGACCAGGTGACGAGCCCATCGATCGCCACCGGGACCGGCAGGCGCGCGAGCGCCCGCAGCACCTCGTCGGAGGGCGCCTGCCCGAGCGACCACCGCTGCATCACCCCGTCGAGCTCGATGCGCTGCGGGTTGAGCCGCGCGCTGCGGCGCACCCGCACCCAGCGATTCAGAATGATGAGAATGACCAGGGCGACGAGCAGCACGCCCTGGGCGACGGCGACGATCAGAAGGAACTGACGGCTCGTCACCTCCCTACCCAACGCTTGATCTCCTCGAGGGCCACCCGCAGGCTAATCGGCTTCACCAGGTAGTCGAGGGCGCCCGCCTCGAGACCGCGCAGCTGCTCCTCTTCGGTCCCGTGCACCGTCGTGAACACGACGCGGTACGTCCCGGGGCGCGCGCGCTGCAGCGCGTCGAGGATCGAGTAGCCGTCGAGCGCGGGGAGGTCGACGTCCAGCAGCAGCAGCGGATGAGTGCCCCGAACGTCGAGTGCGAGCAGCTCCTGCAGCGCCTCGCGGCCGTTGCGGTGGGCCACGAACCGGTAACCGCGCGAGTTGAGGCCGTACGCCAGCAGCTCGGCGAGCGCCGCGTCGTCTTCCACGAACACGATCTCGGGCACCTCGCCCGCGGGAGCCGACGGCGCCACGGCCAGCGGGGGACTCGATGCGGGCGCGGGCTTTGGTGGCGCAGGCGGGGGCTTGGGTGGCGGAGACGGTGGGTGCTCGATGGCGGGAGCCGGCGGCTCTGCGGGCGCCGCGTTGGGTGGCAGAATCCAGGGCAGGTCCGCCTTCGCCGGGGACCCCGCCGGGGGCTCCGCCTTCGGCTGCGGACGGGGTGGAGGCGGCGCGGCCCGCGCGCGAGCAGGAGTCGGCGGCGGGTTCCGCTGCGGCTGCTGGGTCGGTCGCGTGGTCGCCTGCGGTGGCCGGGGTGCAGGACCCACCCGCGGCCGTGGAGCGGCGGCCGCCGGCCGGGGAACCTCGAGCCCCAGCATCTCGGCCAGGCGCGCGACGAACCAGCGCGTGAGTGAGCCGCGGTCCACCTCCGGGTCCCCGGGCCAGGAGATCCAGTCCTTGACCGTCGCCTCCATTCCGGCCGCGAGGCGCGACACCTCTATGAAGCCGAAGGAGCCCGCGGACCCGTGGATCTTGTGAGTCTCCCGGCGTAGCGCCTCGAGCGCGGCGAGATCGTTCCTGGTGGCGGCGAGGCGCTCGGCGAGTCCGGCGAGCGCTACGAGCACGGGCCGCATCCCCGCGAGGTACTCCTCGAGCAGCCCCGGCGGGAGCTCGGGAGGCGTGGCGTGCCCGGTCATGGGTACCAAGATGGGGAACCGCCTGGCGAAAATGCTATAGCGGACAGGCGGTTGCGCTGGGGGCGCCCCGCACGATATTGCCGGGAGAAGTGCCCCGAGTACGAATGGAGGGTGCGATCATGAAGCGACCGCTTCAGGGTGTCGTCGTCCAGGGCGCGGTGGGTGGGGTTCTGGCGGGGTCGATCGTGGCACTCTGGTTTTTCGTGGTGGACCTCTTGGCGGGCCAGCCGTTCCACGCGCCCGCCGCCCTCGCCGCCGCGCTGTTCCACCAGGAGGCCGCGCAGGCGACGGTGCGCCTCATCGCCTCCTACACCGTCCTCCATTTCGGGGCGTTCGCGCTCCTTGGCGTGGCCATGGCCTGGGCCATCGCGCCGCTCGAAGCTCCCCCCCGCACGCTCCTCGGCGTGGTGTTCGGGTTCCTCGTGCTTGACGTCGTCTTCTACGTCGCCTTGCTCCTCACCGGCGCCCGGCTGCTCGACGTGCTGCCGTGGCAGCACGTGCTCGGCGCGAACCTCGTGGCCGGCGTCGCGCTCATGGCCTTTCTGCACCGCGTGCAGCACGACGCCCGCCCGCTCGGTCCGGTCGCGTTGCGGACCCATCCGCTGCTGTGGCGCGGCCTGATCACAGGGCTGATCGGCGCCGCCGCCGTCGCCGTCTGGTTCTTCGCGCTCGACCTCGTCGCCGGCCACCTGTTCCGCACGCCGGGAGCGCTCGGATCGACGCTGTTTCTCGGCGTCACGGGCCCCGCGCAAGTCCAGGTGAGCCTCGGCACGGTCGCCGGCTACACCGTGGTCCACCTCGCGGCGTTCGCCGTGGCAGGGGTGGTCCTCGTCGCCGTAGCCGAGCAGGTCGAGCGCGTGCCGGCACTGCTGCTGGTCATCACGCTCGCGCTCATCATCTTGGAAGCCGTCGTCGTCACGACGATGGCGCTCGGCGCCGAGTGGGTGCTGGGGTCGGTGGGCTGGTGGTCGATCGGCGTCGGGAACCTGCTTGCGGTGTGCGGCATGGGGTGGCACGTGTGGAGCACGCATCCGGTGCTCCGAGAGCGGCTGCGGCACGGGCCCGTCGAGGTCCGGGTTTGAATGGGGATCGCGACGAGGGACGGGGGACGCGGGACGCGTCCTCCCCTCCCCCGTTCCTCGTCCCCCGTCCCCAGTCGGTGGGACTGTGTTTCACGTGCCGCTGGACGCGCCTCGTGACCAGCCGGCGCGGGTCGACGTTCTATCGGTGCGCGCGCGCGGAGGTGGATCCGCGCTTCGTGCGCTACCCCGAGCTCCCCAAGCTCGCCTGCGACGGCTACGAGGAGAAGTCATGAACGCGTAATCGTGGGGAGTGGGGAGTGGTACTCGACGGTGCGCTCTGTAACTCCAATGCTCACCGCGAGGTACCACTCCCCACTCCCCACGAAGCCTGGGTCCACTATTGCGCGCCGGAACGGTGTTCCCCACTTTGGGACCCGCGCCCGCCCTAGAAAAAATCCAGACCCCGAGGTCCCCGTGGCCCAGCCGCGGCCGGTGGAGCGCGCCAAGCTGTTCTTCTTCCGCAACTTCGAGCGGATCTTCGTTCTGGTCCTCGTCGCCGCGATGCTGGGCATCCACGCCCTCGTCGAAGACAAGTTCGCGTTCCTGAGCTTCTACTACCTGCCCATGATCCTCGCCGGATTCTACGGCGGACGGCGGTTCGCCGTGCTGGCCGGCGTGTTCGTGGTGGCGCTGATCTTCTTCGATCAGTACGTCCAGGGCATCGGGATGCTCCCCGGCTTCTACAGCGGCGCGTTACTCGCCCTCGTGCCGTGGGGCGGGTTCCTGATCCTCACGGGTTACGTGGTGGGAGGTCTCGCGGAGCAGCGCGCGGCGCGGCTCGGGGACGTGAAGAACGCTTACCTCGCGACGCTCGAGCTCCTGACGTATCACATCGAGTCCACGGAGCACACTCAGGAGGGGCACAGCAACCGCGTGGCGCAGGTGGCCGCGGCGATCGCGCGGGAGCTCAACCTGCCGGATGACGACGTCGAGAACCTGCACGTCGCGGCGCTGCTGCACGAAGTAGGCGCGCGCGACCAGCGGCTGCTGCGGCTGTTGTCGCGCGCGGTGACGGACGCCACCGTGCCGGTGGCGCGGGCCATGCGCGGCGCGGCCGAGATCATCGCCGAGTACGGCCATTACTACGAGATCGTAGGGGAAGATTGGGACATCGACTCGCTACCGCTCCTCGACACCGTCAAGATCCTCGCCGTCGCGGACGCCTTCGAGACCCTGCAGATGGCGACGCCAGTGCGAGCGGCCTTCCCCAAGTGGAGTGCGCTGGAGGAAGTCGAGAAGGGCGCGGGCAAGACGTTCGCGAAGAGCGCCGTGCGGGCGCTGCGCATGGTGGCGGGGCGGCCCGAGGTGACGGGGCCCGCTCAGGAGCTGCGGGTCGTCTAAGACGAGGGCGTGGGGGGGGTGGGGCGTGGGGCCGCTACGCGCCGGAGTTGCGTCGCCCACTGGCGACCCCGCCCGCCACGCCGACGCCGAACGCGATCGCTGTCCCCAGGGTGACCACCGGCAGCAACGCGATGGGGGCGGCGAGCGCGGCGGCACCGACGCCGGCGAGGAGCGGTGCCGCGGGCCTGTGGACGGCGTCCACGAACCGCAGCCGGCGTTTGACGAACTGCCGCGCGGCGACGAACCCCCCGCCGGCTGCGGCAATCCCGATCAGCAGTCCGATCACGAGAACTCCTTTCGTCACGTCTTACGCAACTTCCCAGAGGGGGGTTTCCGTCCGCGGCCGCCCGGGGGCTCAGGACCGTGAAGGCGGAGGAGGACGCTCCGGCGCCACCGCCATCCCCATGATGTGGTAGCCGTTGTCGACGTAGACGACCGAGCCCGTAATCGCCCGGGCGAGCGGGCTCGCGAGGAAGGCGGCCGCGTGCCCCACGTCCTTCGCGTCGATGGCCCGGGGGAGGGGCGAGTTGGCGGTCGTGTAGGCGATCATCTGCTCGATGAACCCGATGGCACTGGCGGCGCGCGACGCCCAGGGGCCCGCGGAGATCGCGTTCACCCGCACGCCGAAGCGGCGCCCCGCCTCGTAGGCGAGCGTGCGGGTGTCGGCCTCGAGGGCGGCCTTCGCCGACGACATGCCGCCACCATAGCCGGGGATGACGCGCTCCCCCGCCATGTACGTGAGCGAGAGGAAGGATCCGTCCGGCCGCAGCAGCGGACCGAGGCTCCGCACGAACGCGATGTTGCTGTACGCGCTCACGCTCAACGCTTCGAGGTAGCCGCGCCGGCTCGTGTCGATGAGCGGCTGCTTCACCTCGGGGGCGTTCGCCAGGCTGTGCACCACGATGTCGAGCGGTCGCGCGCCGAAGTCCTGGGTCAAGCGCGCGACCACGCCCTGGATGCTGAAGTCCCCCACGTCCTTGTAGCGCTTGTTCTCCCGCACGTCGGCCGGCGCATCGGCCAGGCTATCGTACGCGGCATCGAGCGGGTAGATGCGCTCGAACTGGAGCGTGCGCCCGTCGGACAGCTGCAGCGAGTTCGCGATCTTGCCGCGCTCGAGCAGCTTGGTGAAGATGCCGAGCGTCGGCGGCCACGTGCCGACGCAGACGGTCGCTCCCGCCTCGGCGAGCGCCTTCGCGATCGCGAAGCCGAACCCGCCGTCGTCCGACACCCCCGCGACGAAGGCGCGCCTGCCCTTCAGGTCGATCGGCAGCATCGCGGACCCGTCACCAGCGGATGGCCGCGCTGGCCCAGGTGAACCCCGAGCCGAACGCGGTGAGGATGAGCAGATCGCCGCGGCCGAGCCGCCCGGCCCCGAGCGCCTCGTCGAGGGCAATGGGAATGGAGGCCGCCGTGGTATTGCCGTACCGGTCGATATTGGCGAAGACCTGGTCGGGCCGCAGCCCGGCCACCTTCTGGACCATTTCGATGATGCGGCCATTCGCTTGGTGCGGCACCAGCAGTTTCACGTCGCCCGGCGTGAGCCCGTTGGCCTGCAGTGCGAGCTCCACGGACTTGGGCATGAGCACCGAGGCGAACTTGAACACCTCGCGCCCGTCCATCACCGCCCGGTGCTTGCCTTGCCGCAGCATCTCTTCGCTCACGTAGGGGTCGTGCGCCAGACCGGGGCCGTCGACCCACAGCTTTTCCGCATGACGGCCGTCGGCGAAGAGATGCACGGAGAGGACGCCGCGCCGCGGGTCTTCGGTGGGGCCGAGCACCACCGCGCCCGCGCCGTCGCCGAACAGGACCGCCGTGTCCCGGCCGCGGGTCGTCTTGTCGAGCCCGCGCGAGTGCACCTCGGCGCCGACCAGGAGGACGCGCCGGTAGGTACCGGTGCGGATCCAGGCGTCGGCCACGGAGAGGCCGTACAGGAAGCCGCTGCACTGGTTGCGCACGTCGATCGCCGGGATGTCGCTGACGCCCAGCTCGCGCTGGAGGAAGACGCCGTTGCCGGGCTCGAAATGGTCGGGAGTGCAGGTACAGTAGACGATGCAGTCGAGGTCGCGGGGCTGCAGGCCGGCCTTGGTCAGGGCCTTGCAGGCGGCCTCCCGCGCCAGCGTGACGCCGGTCTCGCCGTCCGACACCCAGTAGCGCGTCTTGATGCCGCTGCGTTGCATGATCCACTCGTCGGACGTGTCCATGAGCCGCGCCAGGTCGTCGTTGGTGACGACCCGGGCGGGGACGTGAAAGCCGGTGGCGATGAACTCGGTGCGCGGCATCAGGACGCCTCACGGTACCTGTTGCGGGCGACGGGCGAAAGGGGAAGATTTCGCCCCCGAGTCGCCAAGGCAAGGGACGCGCATGGATCTGACGGTCACGCGGCCGCAGTACGAGGCCGTCCGGGGAGCGAAACATCTTCCGGACGTGCTGAAGCAGGCACTCGACCGCGCCACGCCGTCGGGTCAGGCCTACGTGCTCCGGCTCACGTACGAGGAGGCGACCGCGCTGAACGAGCTGTGCGCCTGGAACGTTCACACCGACGCGGGTGGAAACGTGACGCCCGACTCGCGCGTGTTCGACGATCTCGTGAAGGCCATCCTCACGCACCCGGACTACTGACAACCACCATGAGCCGCCGCTTCGCGCTGCTGGGGATTCTCACCCTTCCCCTGTTTCTCTTCCCCCTTCCCCGGCTGTCGGCCCAAAGGCGGGCCATCACCTTCGACGATTACATCGCCCTCAGGTCGGTGGGTGACCCGCAGCTCTCGCCCGACGGGAAGTGGGTGGCGTACACGGTCACGGAGCAGTCGCTCAAGGACAATCGCGGCACGACGCGCATCTGGCTCGCCGACGTTGCGACCGGGCAGGGCCGGGAGCTCACCGCCGGGCCCGGCTCCGACCGCCAGCCGCGTTGGTCGCCCGACGGGAAGACGCTCGCGTTCGTGTCCACGCGGCAGCACGGCGGGCAGCTCTGGGTGCTCTCGCTGGCGGGGGGCGAGGCGCGCCAGGTGACCACCCTGCCCGACGGCGTGTTCGACCCCGTGTGGCTGCCGGATGGCAAGGCGCTGCTCGTGACGAGCGACATCAAGTGGCCGGCCGCGCAAGAGATGGATCGGCGCGCCGGAGACTATCCCACCGAGGCGCGGCTGTGGACCGGCCTGTTCTACCGCCACTGGGATGACTGGCGCGCCGGCAAGCGCCAGCACGTCTTCCGCGTCAGCCTCGCGGGCGACGGGGCGAAGGACCTCACCCCGATGGATTACGACGCGCCCACGATCGCCACCGGCGGCGACGGGGACGTGGCCGTCGCCCCCGACGGCAAAGAGATCGCCGTCGCGATGCATCTCGACTCGACCGTGGCCGACAACACCAACGTGGACATCGTGCTGCTCGACCCGGCCGGGTCCGGCACGCGGCCGCTCACGACCGGCCGCGGCGCCGACAACACGCCACGCTACTCCCCGGACGGGAAGTGGCTCGCGTATCTGTCGCTGGAGCGGCCGGGCTTCGAGGCGGACAGACAACGCTTGATGCTGGTGCGACGGAAGGACGGAAGGACGGAAAGTGGGGCGCCGACGGAAGTGACGTCCGGGTGGACGCTCTCCGTCGGGTCCTACACGTGGTGCGCGGATTCGAAGTGCGTCTACGCGGTCGTTGAGGAGCGCGGGAGAGAGAACATTCACCGGATCGACCTTCCGTCCTTCCGTCATTCCGTCGCCGTTGGCGGGGGCGGGGTGAACACCAACGCGCAAGTGACGCCGGACGGTCGCGGGGTGGTGTACCTGCACCAGAGCAACACCCAGCCCACCGAGGTGTGGGTTTCGGGACGGCAGCTGACGCACCACAACGACCAAGCGGTGGCCGCGCTCGACCTGAAGCCGCTCGAGCCGTTCGGCTTCGTGGGCGCACTGGGGGACTCGGTGTTCGGGTGGCTGCTCAAGCCCCCGGGCTTCGACCCGGCCAAGCGCTACCCCGTCGCCTACCTGGTGCACGGCGGGCCCCAGAGCGCCTGGCACGACGACTGGCACCCCCGCTGGAACTACCAGATGTTCGCCAGCCGGGGCTACGTCGTGGCCGCGGTCAACTTCCACGGGTCGACGGGCTACGGTCAGAAGTTCACCGACGCGATTTCGCAGCACTGGGGCGACTACCCGTTCGAGGATCTCATGAAGGGTCTCGACGTCGTCGCCCGGCTGCCGTTCGTGGACTCCACCCGCATGGGCGCGGCGGGCGCCTCGTACGGCGGCTACATGGTCTACTGGATCGCGGGCCACACGAACCGCTTCAAGGTCCTGGTGGACCACGACGGCGTGTTCAATCCGGCGAGCATGTACGGCACCACCGAGGAGCTGTGGTTCGTGGAGTGGGAGTTCGGCGGCACGGCCTACGCCAACCGGGCGCTGTACGAGAAGTGGTCCCCCTTGAACTTCGCGCAGAACTGGAAGACGCCCATGCTCGTCGTCCACTCGCAGCTCGACTACCGCGTGGACCTCTCCGAGGGCTACCAGGCCTTCACGGCGCTCAAGAAGGTGGGCGTGCCGGCCAAGTTCCTGTACTTCCCGGATGAGGGGCACTGGGTGCTGAAGCCGCGCAATCGCCGCTTATGGTGGGGCACCGTGCTGGACTGGCTCGACCAGTACCTGCAGCCGCCGGCGGCGACCGGAGCCCGCTAGTGGTCGGCGAGCCGTTCCGGGCGACGCTCATCCGCGGCACCATCTTCGCCGCCGCGGCGGGGGCGGTGCTGCTCGTCACGCTGCCGCGGCACGGCGGCCTGGCGTCGGACTTCGTCGACGCGTTCACGCTCGCCTTTTGCTTCGCCTTCCTCGGGCATTACGTGGAGCTGGCGGCCCTCGCCCTTCCCGATATCGAGACGGGAGTCGGTCGGCTGGTGCGCGTCGCGGTGTGGTTCGCCGGCGGGCTGTGGTGCTACGTGGTGGCGCGCTTCCTGTGGGTCAAGTACGGCCGCGACCTCAACGAGCTACCCTCGCTCATCTGGGGCGGCGTCCTGTTCATCGCGATCGAGCTCGTGGTCCACGCGGTGCTGCATGCGCGGGGGAGGCCGAGCTTCTTTGGTGGGGAGTCATCTTGAGCCATCAGCCATCGGCCGTCAGCCTTCAGCGAGCTGACTGCCGAAAGCTGTCTGCCGACAGCTATTTTTTCTCCCACACGTTGTTCTCTCGTCGCACGTCGGGCAGGTTCATAGCCGGATCGATTTCCACCTTCACAAGATCCGCCGCCAGCCGGCGCGCATAGGCGTAGCGGTTGCCGCGATACCAGATCTCGACCGGGAGCCGGACGGTCTCGACCGCGCCGCTCGCGAGCGTGAGCCGCAGGTCCACGGGCATCGGGAGGCCGCCCGGGCTCGCGAGGTAGACGAGCGCCGTCGTGCCGCCTGAATCGGAGCGGGTCCGCACCGAATCCACCGCCTGGTCGATCACGTCGGTGCGGTAAAACCAGCCGCGCCAGAACCACGACAGGTCCTCCCCCAGCGCGTCCTCCATCGTGCGGAAGAAGTCGGCAGGGGTGGGGTGCCTGAAGGCCCACCGCCGGATGTACTCGCGGAACGCGGCGTCGAAGCGCGTGGTGTCGGCGAGGACATAGTGCCGCAGCAGGTACAGGCCCGTCGCGGGCTTGGTGTAGTCGATCTGGCCGAGCAGTGTCGGGTCGACGCGGTCGGCGGAGAGCATCGGCGGCTCGTCGCGCCCGCTGCGGACGAATTGTGCCCACGCCTGGGCGTTGCCGCGGTCGCGGTCCCAGGAGACGTCCGGGAAGAACGTACGCGTCGAGAAGATGTTGATGAACGTGTTGAACCCCTCGTCCTGCCACATGTAGAGCCGCTCGTTCGACCCCACGATCATCGGGAACCACTCGTGACCCAGCTCGTGCGTCGTGACGCCGAAGAGGCCGAGCCCGCCGGAGCGATGCGAGCAGAACACGATCATCGGATACTCCATCCCGCCGACGGGCCCCGCGACGTTGATCGCCGTGGGATAGGGATAGCGGAACCACTTCTCGGAGTAGTGCTTGATCGAGTGCCGCGCGAACTCGGTGGAGCGGGCCCAGTCGGCGTTCGCCTCCGGCGGGTAGAACGACTGCAGCAGCACGCCCTGCCACCCGCTGGCGTCCCAGATGAAGTTGGGCGCCGCCGCCCAGGCGACGTCGCGCACGTTTTTCGCGCTGAACCGCCAGGTGAGGGTGGGGCTCGCGCCGGGCGAGCGAGGCCGGGTGAACGACCGGCCGACCTCGGACTTCGCGATGATGGGCACGGTGGTGTCCGACTTCAGTGCCGTAGCGAGGCGGGCGCGCTGCGTGGGCGTGAGCACTTCCGCCGGGTTCAGGAGGGTGCCCGTCGCCGCGACGACGAAGCTCGCCGGCACGGTGAGGGCGACATCGAAGTCGCCGTACTCGAGATAGAACTCGCCCTGCCCGAGGTATTGATCGGTGTTCCAGCCGCGCACGTCGTCGTACACGGCGAGCCGCGGATACCACTGCGCCAGCTCGTACAGCCACCCACCGGGGAACTGCTCCCGGCCCATCCGGTCCCCTCCGTGCTCGGGGATCTGGAACGAATAGGCGATCTCGAGCGACACCACACCGCCCGGGGGCAGCGCCTGGTCGAGGTCCACACGCATCACGGTCCCGTTTACCGTGGTCACGAGCGACGCCCTCCGGACCGCCTGAGCACCCCGCCTGACCGCCTTGACGTAGTCGATCGTGTACCCGCCCACGAAGCCGCCGCCCGCGAACCGGGTGCCCGGCGGGTTCAGCGCCGCCCCCCTGCTGCCGTCGGCGAACAGGTTCTGGTCGAGCTGCAGCCAGACGTACCGCAGCGTGTCGGGGGAGTTGTTCCCGTAGCGGATCGTCTCGTCGCCCCGGAGCGAGTGGCTCGCCGTGTCCAGCGTGGCGCGGATCGCGTAGTCGGCGCGCTGCTGCCAGTAGCGCGGTCCCGGTCGCCCCGAGCCTTCCCGCACGAGGCTCGGCGTCGGCAGCTCCAGGCGACGGAAGGGCGAGGTGTCGCCGACCTGGGGCGGCAGGGGTGTCGGGGACGCCGGGGGCGACTGCTGCAGTACGACGACGGCCAATGCGAGTGCGAGCATCGAGCGATGTCCTCGAAGTGTGGGTGAAGGATGGGGACGAAGCCGGCGTCTTACGTCGTCCGACCTCGTCCCTCCTGCGCCTCTTCCAGGTAGCCGCCCGCCACGCCGCCGACGACCATCGCGAGCCCGAGCCAGCCGAGCCCGCTGAGGTGCTGGTCGAAGAGCAGCCCGGCGAGCAGCGCGCCGACGACGGGCTCGATCGTCGCGGCGACGGCCGTGGGGGCCGCGTCGATGCGGCGCACACCGGCGAAGAAGAGGAAGTTCGCGCCCAGCACGGGGCCGAGCACGAGCGCGGCGATGTAGATCCAGCCTCCGATGGTCGGCGGGGGCGCCGGCGGATGGCCGGCCAGGGGCAGGATGACGCCGAGGATGAGCGTGCCGCCCGCGATCTCGAGCAGCAGCACCCGCAGCGCGCCATAGCGGGGCACCGCGAAGCGCGCCAGCAGCGTGCTGCCGGCGTAGCTCGCCGCCGCGAGCAGGCCGCCCGCAACGCCCGCGGCGAGCCGCACCGAGCCCGCCGCCGTGCCGTGGCTGCCGCCGCGTACGGTGAGGGCCGCGCCGAGCATCACCACGAGGGCGAGCGCCAGCCGCAGCGGGGTGAGCGCTTCCCCGAGCAGCGGCTTCGCGAGCACCGCGACCAGCACCGGGGCGATGTAGAGCAGCGCAGCCGCCCCGGCGACGCCCGCCCCGGCGATCCCGAACTGGTATGCCACCTCGAACAACGCGACCAACGCGCCGCCGCCCACCCCGACGAGCAGCAGGGCGGTGCGGTCGATGCGAAAGAGGTCGCGGTGGAACAGCAGGCCGTAGGCGACGAGCGCCAGCGTGCCGAGCAGGATGCGCCAGAACCCGATCCCGGTGATCGCGGCGCCCCCGCGGTAGAGGGCGGTGCTCAAGGGGCCCGTGGTTCCCCAGGTGGCGCCGGCCGCGAGCGCAAACAGGTAGCCGGCCAGACGCGTGGCGCGGGCGACCGGTAGTCGAGCCGTGGCGGTCACGGGCCGAACGCGACCCGGTCCGTCAGTCGTCGGCGGCGAGCTCGGCGCGCAGCACCGTCACGGCCTGGCCGCCGAGGATCACGCGGTCCCCTGCGGGGCGCACGCGGAGCACGCCACCTCGCGCGGAGGCTTGATAGGCGAGGAGCTCTTTCTTCTTCAGCCGCTCGCTCCAATAGGGGCCCAACGCGCAGTGGGCGGAGCCCGTGACGGGATCCTCGGGGACGCCGGAGCGCGGAGCGAAGAAGCGGGAGACGAAGTCGAAGCCGTCGGACGACGCGCGGCTCGTGACCATCACGCCGCGGGCTTCCACCCGCGCGAGCGCGGTGAGATCGGGCTCGAGCGCCCGCACGGACTCCTCGCCGTCCAGTTCCACCAGGTAGTCGAAGCGGGTCTTCCCCACGTAGCGCGGCTTCACACCCAGGGCGTCGACGAGGCCGGGCGGCGCGACCGCGGCGGTCGGGGGGGTGGCGGGGAAGTCGAGCTCGATCCACGCACCCCGGCGCACGGCGCCGAGCAGGCCGCTGCGCGTATGAAACGTGGCCGGCGCGTCTCCGGCGAGATGCCCGTCCTCCCACAGCACGTGCGCGGACGCGAGCGTGGCGTGGCCACACAGGTCCACCTCGACCGCGGGAGTGAACCAGCGGAGCCGGTAGCAGTCGCCGTCGGGGCGGAGGAAGGCCGTCTCGGAGAGGTTCATCTCGCGGGCGACCGCCTGCATCCAGGCGGCGTCGCGCGGCTCGGGGAGCACGCACACGGCGGCGGGGTTACCGCCGAAGCGGCGGTCGGTGAACGCGTCGACCTGAACGATCCGGAGTCCCATCGCCCTCTAAGTTACTCGCTTCCCCAAGCGGTGCGTTAGGAGGTGGACGCCGATCCCCACGGCCAGCGACGCGACGAGCAGCCACGTTTCGTAATGCGCCACGTCTTTCCGTGAAAGAAACGGATCACCGATGTGACTCCTTGCAGGCGACTGCCCGGAGGTCCGCTTCGCGTCCCTGCACGGCCTGGCGCGCCCGGCGGCGCGCGAGGTTCCAATTCCGCCAGTCGTCGTCCCCGCGCCCCCAGCGTGCGAGGAGCCGTGCGCTCAGCCGACACTGCTCCGCACCGCCCAGCCGCGGGACGGCCGCGAGGAGGACGGGCACCGCGTCGGCGCTCAGGGAGGCCGCGTACTTGGCGTCGAACGGTCGGTCGTGGGGCAGCCGGCCGAGGTTGGTGCGCACGATGAAGGCGTCGGGATTGAGGACGTGCAGCCCGGCGAGCACAGCGAACCCCTGCACCAGTGCGCCGAAGGCGAAGCGCCGCGGCTGCCCGCGCAGCACGGTCCAACCGAACCACCCGACGATGCCGGCGACGTACACCATGAAGGCGGTGGCGTACAGCCGTACCTCCGACAGCCCGAACTGGTCCACATAGAGGCGCATCCGCTCGAGCGCGGAGGCCATCACGACCGCGAGCAGCAGGATCAGCAATCCGGCGAGAGACCGGAAGGTGCGGCGCTGCTGAGGCGCCTCGTTGCGAACGGCCCAGTCCGCCGCGAGCAGGATAGGCAGCACGAGGGCGCTCGCGGCGACCAGCTCGAAGAACCCCCGACGCGCGTACTCGGCGTAGGTCAGGCCCGTGGTGCGTTGGATCAGGTCGGTCCCGCCGAAGAAGTAGCGGAGTTGGATGACCACGAAGAGGAGGAACAGCGCGTCGAGCAGACCGAGGGCAGTGCCGACCGGGACAATGCCGAGGGAAAAGCCCCGGCCTGGGCCGCCGGTCGGTTGCGCCACGGCGCGGAGCAGAGCACTCCACAACACGCCGCCGGCGAGCGTCGTTCCAAACGCGATGAGAAACGTGTGCGACGCGACCGCCCCAAAGTCGATGTCGAAGGCGCCGGCCAGCACGTTGCCGAACACGGCGTCGGCCGATGCGAACAGGCCGCCGAAGACGAGCAGCAGCGGCAATGCCAGCAGGGTGCCGGCGCCGACCGCGCGCAGGTGGCGCAGCGCGCCGCCACTCGGCAACTCCTCCCACCGCACGTCCCGTCCCACCAGCGCGAAAGCACCGACGCACGCGCCCACCGCCGCCGCCAAGCCCGCCTGCACGTACTCCCACGCATGGAGGCCACGGATGGCGACGCCGCGCAGGCTCAGGCAGGCGAGGCAGCAGAGGATCGCGAGCCCGATCGAGTCCAGCGCTCGGAGCGCCATCGAGTCCCGCGCGGTGAAGTTCGACGCCAACAGCAGGATGGCCACCGCGAGCCAGAGGGCATCGGCGCTCACCGCGATGCCGTGGCGGTGCACGATGTAGGCCGCCGCGGCGACGAGTCCGGCGGTGCAGAGCAGTGCGTTCAGTCCCCAGGGCGTGGCGCGCAGCAGGAGGTCGCCCGAAACGCCCAGCACAGTAGCGGCGCCCAGGATCTCGAGGCCGAGCCTCGTCTTCTCGCTCATGGCGTTCATCCCGCCGCAGTCTCTGGCAGCCCGCCGAAGCGGCGCTGCCGCCTGCGGAATTCGCCGATCGCCGCGGCGAGATCGGCGGGGCCGAAATCCGGCCAGTAGCGGTCGCTGAAGTGGAGCTCGGCGTACGCGCACTCCCACAGCAGGAAGTCGCTGAGGCGCTGCTCGCCGCCGGTGCGGATGAGGAGGTCGACGTCGGGGAGGAGGAGGCCCGCCTGGATCGCGGCACGGCCGGAGTAGTCGACGAGGAGCCGGAGGAAGAGCGTCTCGTTGCCGGCGGTCGCCTGCTCGGCCGCGTCGATCGCCACGCCGAGGAGGGCGGGGAGCCGGTCGCGGCGGCCGACGACCTCGAGCCGCACGCCGTTCGCGACGAGCCGCGGAGTCTCGCTCCGCAGGTAGCGGGCGAAGAGGCGCATCAGGGCCGCGACCTCGTCGGGGGGCCGCTTCCAGTTGTCGGCGGAGAATGCGAACAGCGTGAGCTGGCCGATGCCGAGGCCGGGCGCCGCCTCGACGATGCGGCGCACCGCGCGGGCGCCGGCGCTGTGGCCGGCGGCGCGCGGCAGGCCGCGGCGCGTCGCCCAGCGCCCGTTGCCGTCCATGACGATCGCGACGTGCAGAGAAGTACTTTGCATCGTAAAGTTCGATCCCACAAAAAAAGGCGCCCCGCCTAGCGCTCGCGGGTCGCCCGGATCAGGGCCTCCATGTGGTCGAGGTAGCGCTCCAGGGCACGCCGTCCCGACGCCGTGAGGCGGTACTCGGTCTTCGGCACGCGCCCCGCGAAGGACTTGGCGCACTTCACGTACTGCGCCGCCTCGAGCTTGCGGGCGTGCACGCTGAGATTGCCGTCGCTCGTCTGGAGCAGCCGCTTGAGCTCGTTGAAGGTGAGCGACTCGGTCACCGCGAGCGCGCTCACGATGCCGAGCCGGATCCGCTCGTGGATCAGGCGGTCGAGCTGCGGCGGCTCCGGCCGCACGCGCTGTGGGCGAGGCGCCCGCTCCGCGGCCTCCGCCCGGCGCGCAGCCGTCGATTTAGCCACCGTACCTCCGTGCGATGACGACGCCGAACGCGATGTGCAACCCGCCGAACCCCGCCCCCAGCAGCCAGTCGCCCCAGGCCGGGGGGCCGAACAGCGCGGCGGCCCCGGCGAGCATGAAGCACAGCCCCATCACGGGCACGATGCGCACCGAGAACGCGCCGCCCGTGACGAAGCCAGTCCCGTACAGGAGCAGCCACACGCCCGGCAGCGCGTGCCACTGGCCGGCGCGATACAGCGCGATGGTCAGCAGACCGCCGACCGCCATGGGCGGGATGAACCCCAACCAGAAGCGCCGCCCGGGCCCGGAGAGGATCGGGTCGTTCACGGCGTACGCCTTGCGGACCATGGTCCCGCCGCCGATCACCAGGGCCACGATCGCTTCGCCCAGCCACGTCGCGAGCCAGAGCTCCACGCTGGGCTGGCGCGCCGCGAGCAGCGCGGCGGCGAGCGCCGTAACTCCCACCGCGACCTGCCCCCACCCCGGCACCGCGGTGAACGCGCCGGCGCGCTCCATCGTCTCGCGGATGTAGCGCAGGTTGTCGATGGCGCGGTCGTGCAGGGGCCGGGGGGACGTCATGGGGAGAAGTATAGCGTCAGGGCGATGTTTTGACAAGTACTTTGCAGCGCAAAGTCACGGTCCCGGCGTCGTGGGCTTTCTCGGCCAGCGGAGCTTGAAGACTTCGAGCGAGCGCGCCAGGATGCCCAGGCCGCCGGCGTCGCCCGCGCGCCGCGGCACCGCCCGGTAGATCAGGACCACGAGGATCCACGTGATCCAGCTGCAGCGCTCGCTCCACGACAGGCCTCGGAACATGAGCCACGGCTGGGTGTAGGCCGCCGTCCACGGCAGCCACTCGCCCTGGGCGAGCGCGAGCGGCCGGGCGACGACCTGGTTGGAGCGGTACCCGCGCACGCCCGAGAGCGCGAGATTCCACACGCACGTGACCTTCCCCCAGCCGTGGTTGTCGCTCGCGCCGACCACCAGCAGATCGCGCGCGGCGGCGAGCGCCAGTACCTGGCCGCGCCGGGCCGCGGGGAAGGCCAGCGCCTTGGGGGCGCAGTTCACGATCTCGAAGCCGTCCAACCCTGCGGCGACGAATTCGTCCAGGTCGTCCCAGTGAGCGAGCCAGTATTCGGGGAGGGACGCGATGCTGAGGGCGCCGTGGCGGTGCAGCTCGCCGAACAGCCCGAGCAGCGAGCGCGTGTCCCGGCCGAAGCGTCCGCGGTCGACGGGCAGCGTGTCGGCGAGGGCCACGATGTGCTGGCCGGCGACGCTCCACTCGACCCCGGGAAGCAGGGGGATGGGCTGCTGGACGCGCTGATCGAAGAGGAGGTTGTGTTCCGTCACGTACGACGCCTCGAACCCCTGGGCGGCGTGCCAGCGCGCGAGGTCGAGCGCGGTCCAGCCCCGGCGGCCGTCGTGTGACGCGCTCGTGTGCGCGTGGTAGTCGATCACCGTCAGCGCCGAATCGCTGGTGACGAGCCGGGGCACGGACCGGGGCAGCGTGACGGTGGCGCCACCCAGCGCGAGCAGCGCGACCGGGCCGAGCAGGGCGCGCACGGCGCGCCGCCGCGGCGCCGCCGGGCGCAGGGCGCCCCAGGCGGCGAGCGCCACCGCCCAGACGGCGAGCAGCGCTCGGGCGCGATCCAAGCTCAGGAACGTCAGGGCGTCCAGTACGTCGGATAGGGGCGCGGCGGCCACGTACCCGAGCGGCCGCGCGAGGTCCGCGTCGGCCGGCGGCGCGCCCGTCGCCGCATCGACGAGCGCCGGCAGCGGATCGATGGCGCTGACGACCACGAGCGCGAGCAGGACGAACGCGATCGGGTGGCGGCGCAACAGGTTCATCCGTACAATCTTGGGCATGACGGCGATCAGCGCCACGGTGCTGCGCGTGTCGCTCGCGAGCCTCGCGCTCGCGGGGCTCGCGTGCCGCAAGGCTCCCCGCTCGAGCGCGGCGCGGACGCCCCCGCTCGTCACGGCCTACGTCACGCCGCCCGCCGCCGAGCGCGTCATGGGTCGGATGCTGGACGCGGCGGCGCGGCACGACTGGAGGCTTTCGGTCCGGACCGACAGCGCCGCGCTCGCCGAAGCCGACGTCGCCATCATCGACAGCGCCGGCCGGCTCGTCGCCCGGCTGCGGGCGGGGTCCCCCGTCGCGGCGGAGGCGCGCGCCCTGGCGGAGGCGGTCCTTCCCCCCGGCGCGCTACCGCGATGAGCTGGCCCCTGGCGTACTGGTGGATCCCGCCGCTCGTCACGGTCGCGGGCATGATCCCCCTGTTCTTGTACCTCGAAAGGCGGCGCCGTGAGGCCTACGAAGAGTTCTGCCTGATGCGCGGCTTCACCTTCGAGCGCTCGCGTCACTCCTCGCCGCAGCCGTACGCCGCCGTCCCGCTGTTCGCGAAGGGGCAGTCACGCCGCTGGGGCTATACGATCGGCGGCCGTTGGAACGGCCGTGCCTTCACCGCGTTCGAGTACCGCTACTCGACGGGCGGAGGTAAGAACAGGCACACCGAGACCGTCAGCGTGATGCAGTGGGACGGCGACGACGTGGCGCTCCCACGGTTCTGCTGCACCCCGGAGGGCTTCTGGGACCGGCTGGCGCAGCGCTTCGGACGGCAGGATTTCGACTTCCCGGAGGACCCGGCGTTCTCCGACGCCTACCAGCTGCAGGGCGACGATGAGGCCGCCGTCCGCGGCGCGTTCACGGCCGAGGTCCGGCGTCACCTGCTCGCGAACCCTCACCAGTATGTGGCCGGCGCGGGACACGAGCTTTTCTGGTGGCGCCCGGGGCGGCTCCCCAAGCCGGACGATCTCGACGCGCTGTTGGCGGAAGGGGACGGCGTCCGGCGGTTGTTCCTCGAGCGATGAGGTGAACGATGCGCGCGCCAGCCTTCGCCGACCTCCCGCAGCTCGTGCTTGGCCCCCTCGTCGGGCGGCCCGACGTCGACTGGCACCGGGCCCCGCCGGGCAAGTGGTCGCCGCTGCAGATCGTGCAGCATCTCGCGATCGGGATCGACGGCAGCGCCCGTACGTTCGACTCGCGGCGCGCGCACGCGCCCATGCGGCGCAGGCCCCGAACCGTGTGGCAATGGCTCGGCTACATGGTCATCCTCCGCGTCGGCTGGTATCCGACCGGCTTCCAGTCTCCCGCCGCCGTCCGCCCGGCGGAGCGGCCCGACCGCGCGGCGGTCGAACGCCAGTTCCGGGAAGGGCTCGCACGGTTCGCCGAGCTGGAGCGCGAGCTGTTGCCCGCCCGGGCGCGGGACCTGTTCGTCAAGCACCCGAGGCTCGGCGATCTGACGCTGCCCGAGTGGGTGCGCTTCCACGCGGCGCACTGCGCGCATCACGCCAAGCAGATCCGGGCGCGGCTCGCGGGATGAGACGGAAAAGGAAGGACAAGCTCACCGTACGGGTCCCCAATCCCGCCGCGCCCGTGAAGCAGCGGCTCAAGACACCCGCGCACAAGGTTCATCGATCGGCGAAGCAGTACCGTCGGCGGGGCAAGCACCCGCGGCCCTTGGAGGAAGGAGAGTAGCATGCCACCCTACGACTACCTCATCGTCGGGGGCGGCATGACCGCCGACGCGGCCGCGCAGGCGATCCACGAAGTCGACGCGAACGGCCGGATTGGCCTGCTCTGCGCCGAGCCCCACCCGCCGTACAATCGGCCGCCCCTCTCCAAGGCCCTGTGGAAAGGCGAGCCGGAAGCGAGCATCTGGCGCAAGACCGAGTCGACCGGGGCCACTCTCCAGCTTGGTCGGCGGGTCGTCGGGGTCGATCCTGGCGCCAAGACGGTTACCGACGACCGCGGCACGATCCACGGCTACAAGAAGCTCCTGCTCGCGACCGGTGGGACGCCCCGGCGGTTGCCGCTCAAGTCGGAGCAGGTGATCTACTTCCGGACCTACGAGGACTACCGGCGCCTGCGGGGGCTCGCCGAGGCGCCGGTGCGGTTCGCGGTCATCGGCGGCGGGTTCATCGGCACGGAGATCGCCGCCGCGCTGCGGCTGCAGGGCCGCGACGTGACCATGCTCGTCCCGGAGGACGGATTGGGCGCACGGGTATTCCCGGCCGACCTGGCACGCTTCCTCGTGGACTACTACCGACAGAAGGGAGTGGAGCTGCGGATGGGCGAGGGGATGACGGGCCTCGAGGCGAGGGCCGGCAAGGCCGTCGTGCGCACGACCAAGAACTCGCAATTTACGACCGATGTAATCGTCGCCGGCCTGGGCATTCAGCCGAACGTGGAGCTGGCGGAGCAGGCGGGGCTGCGGGTCGACAACGGTATCGTGGTCGACGACCTGTGCCGCACCACCAACGCGGATATCTACGCCGCGGGCGACGTCGCGAACTTCCACAACCCGGCGCTCGACTCGCGCCTCCGGGTGGAGCACGAGGACAACGCGAACACCATGGGCCGGGCGGCGGGCCGTGCCATGGGTGGCGAGCCGGAGCCGTATCACCACCTACCGTTCTTCTACTCGGACCTCTTCGAGCTCGGCTATGAGGCCGTCGGCGAGACCGACTCGCGGCTCGAGACGTTCTCCGACTGGAAGGAGCCGTTTCGCGAAGGCGTGGTCTTCTACCTGAAGAGCGGCCGGGTGCGCGGTGTGCTGCTGTGGAATACCTGGGGGCAGGTGGATCACGCCCGCGCCCTGATCGCGGAGCGGGGACCGTTCCAGGCCGCCGACCTCAAAGGACGGCTGCCCGCCTAGCTCCAGCACGCTGATCTACTGTCGTGGTTCGGGCGTACTTCGATCAGACCAGCCCCATCAGCCGCTTGACGCGGTCGAGCGTCGCGCGGGCGATCGGGTGAACGCGATCCGCGCCCTCTCGGAGGATCCGGTCCAGGTATCCCGCATCGGCCGAGAGCGCGAGGTAGCGCCGGCGGATAGGGTCGAGCGTGGACACCACGAGATCGGCAACGGCCCGCTTCACGGCGCTGTAGCCTTGACCCGCGAACTCCGCTTCGACGTCCGGGCGAGGTCGTCCGGACAGGGCCTCGTAAATCGTCAGCAGATTCGCGACTCCCGGCGACAGCTCGCCGGGGCGAAGCTCGCGCCCCGAATCGGTGACCGCCCCCATGACCGCGTTCCGGATGCGCTCGGGCGAGTCGGTGAGCGCGATGGCGTGCCCCGGCCGCTCCTCCGCCAGGCTCTTGCTCATCTTGACGGTCGGGTCGTCGAGCCCCATGATGCGCGCGCCGCTCGGGCGGACGAGCGGCTCCGGGAGCGTGAAGACCGGGCGGAACAGGTTGTGAAAACGTCGAGCGATGTCCCGCGCCAGCTCAATGTGCTGCCGCTGATCCTCGCCCACGGGCACCAGGTCCGCCTGGTAGAGCAGGATGTCGGCGGCCTGGAGCACGGGGTATTCGAGCAGTCCCGCGCCGACCGTGGTGAGGGCGGCGGCTTTCGACTTGTACTGGGTCATGCGCTCGAGCCAGCCCACGGGGGTGACGCAGGCCAGCAGCCAGGCGAGCTCGGCGTGCGCGGGGACGTAGGACTGGAGGAACAGGGCCGAGCGGGCCGGATCGATACCGCAGGCGAGCAGCAGCGCCGCGAGCTCGCGCCGCGCGGCGCGCAGCGTTTCGACTCGGATCGCCTCGGGGATCGTGAGAGCGTGGAGATCGACGATACAAAAGATGTTGTCGTAGCGCGCCTGGTTCGCCGCCCACACGCTCAGCGCGCCGATGTAGTTGCCGAGGTGGAGCCTCCCGGTCGGCTGGATCCCTGAGAACACCCGCTGCTGTTGTCGGCCCGCCGTCACGGGCGCTCCTGGCGATCTTGGCGGCTTTACAGTAAGCTGCACTCCCTCGAACGCAAACAGGAACCGGACGAGCGATGCGCAGGATGGCCCTCTTCGTCGTGGCGAGCTGCATCGCGGCATGGCGACCCGGGCCGCGCGGTGGCGCCGTGGGGGTGGGGGTGGCGGGACGGATCAGCATGCGGGAGAAGGGCGGCAAGCCGCCGCGCGACCTCGGCGCGGCCGTGGTCTACCTCGAGGGCGCGGGCCCTGCGGCGCGGCCCATGTCGGTCGACGTCGCGATCAGCGACAAGGAGTTCGTCCCGCGCGTCGTTGTGGTCCCGCAGGGCTCGACCGTGCGGTTTCCGAACCACGACCCCTTCAACCACAACGTATTCTCGGCCGGCGAACGCAACCGGTTCGACCTGGGGTTGTACGGTCGGGGAGAGGCGAAGGGATACGCGCTCACGAGCACCGGGCTGGTGCAGGTGTTCTGCAACATCCACCCGCGCATGGTCGCCTTCGTTCAGGTGATGGCGACGCGCTACTTCACCCAGCCGGCCGCGGACGGGAGCTTCGCGCTCGAGGACGTCGCCCCCGGCCGCTACACCTTGCACGTCTGGCACGAGCGGAGCCCGCAGGCGGTGCAGGAGCTCGCCGTCGGGCCGGCGGGTGTGTCCAGGCTCGAGATCCAGCTCGACGCGCGCGGCTTCCGCTGGGTGCCGCACAAGAACAAGTTGGGCAAAGACTACCCGACGGATGCCGGGCTCGAGCGCTACTAGGCCGGTCCGGTTCGGCCTCGCGGCGAAGATCTTCTTCGCCTCGACGCTGCTGGTGGTGGCGGTGCTCGGGGCGAGCTTCGGGATCACGGCCCTCTCGGCCACCCGCACCGCGGACGCGGGCGTGGCGCGCGCGCTCGCCGGCACGCGGAGCGCGGTGGCCAACCTCCTCGCCGCGCGCACCCGCACGCTCGCCGGCTTGAGCGCCGTGAGCGCCGGTGTGCCCCAATTCCGCGAGCGCCTGCTCACGAGCCGCGAGCGCGCCAACATCCTCGACCAGGCGCAGGAATACCGCGACCTCATCGGCGCCGCGTGGGTCCTCGTGACGAACGAAGCGGGGATCCTGCTCGCGCGCACCGACTACCCTGACCAGTTCGACCGCGACCTGTCGTCCGGCGCGCTCGTCGCCGCGGCACTCTCCGGCGACCAGGCGAGCGGCGCCTGGCTCGACGACGTGACGGGGCGGCTGTACGAAGCGGTGGCCACCCCGCTCGCCCCCTCGCGCCAGGCCGCGCCGCAGGGCGTCCTCGTCGCGGCGTACGCGATGGACGACTCGGTGGCACAGGCGATCAAGCAGGCCACGACCAGCGATGTCGTCCTGTTTGCGCTGGACACGATTGGCCGGCCCTACGTCGTCGGCAGTACGCTGGCGCGTGAGGAGGTCAGCCCCGCCCTGCCCGACAACGCGCAGCTCGCGGCCCTGGCGCAGGACACCGTCGCCGTGCGCCTCGAGGCCCACGTGGCGGGCGAGCACCTCGTGGGCCTGGCCGCGCCGATTCGCTCCGCGGCCGGTGACATGTACGGAGGCTTCGTGGCGTTCCGCTCGCGCGACGCCGAGCTGGCCGCCTTCCGGACGCTGCGCCGCACCATGCTGCTCGCGATCGTCCTAGGGGTCGCGCTCGCCCTGGTGCTCGCGTTCGTGCTCGCCCGCCACGTGGCGGAGCCCGTGCGGCGGCTCGCGCTCGCGACGCGCCGCGTCCAGGACGGCGACTACGGCGTGGACATCGACGTGCGATCGGGCGACGAGATCGGGATCCTGTCGCAGGCGTTCCAGAGCCTGGTGGAGGACCTGAAAGAAAAGGCCGCCCTCGTCGAGTACATGATGTCGGCCACCGGCGCGGCCGCCACCCAGCGGCTGACGGCCGCGCGCACCGGCGACTTGGTGCGCCCGGGCACGCTGTTCGCGAACCGGTACGAGGTCAAAGAGATGCTGGGCGCGGGCGGCATGGGGGTCGTGTACCGCGCCGTCGACCGCGAGCTGCAGGAGCCGGTGGCGATCAAGACCCTGCGCCCCGAGGCGCTGCGGGGCGACGCCGTGGCGCTGGAGCGCTTCAAGCAGGAGATCCGTCTCGCGCGCAAGATCACGCACCGCAACGTCGTGCGCACCTACGACCTGGGCGAAGTGAACGGCGTGTACTACCTGACGATGGAGTACGTCGAGGGCACGTCGCTGAAGCAGCTCATCGGCTCGCGCGGCAGGCTCCCCGTCCCCGTCACCCTCACCATCGGCAAGCAGCTGTGTCGGGCGCTGGAGGTGGCGCACGACCAGGGCGTGATCCACCGCGACATCAAGCCGCAGAACATCGTCGTGGATCCGAGCGGCTTCCTCAAGGTGATGGACTTCGGCATCGCGCGGCTCGCCAACCGCCCGCAGGGCAAGGGTCTCACCGAGGAGGGCGCCTCGATCGGCACGCCCGACTACATGTCGCCCGAGCAGCTCTCGGGGATGGAGCTCGACGCGAGGAGCGACCTCTACTCGGCCGGCGTCGTGCTGTTCGAGTGCGTGACGGGGCGGCCGCCGTTCCAGGCGGAGACCATGTACGCGCTGATCGCCAAGCACGTCGAGGAGGAGCCGCCGGATCCGCGCACGCTCGACGCAGCGGTGCCGGAGAGCCTGGCGCGCGTGATTCTCAAGGCGATGGCGAAAGAGCCGGCCCATCGCTACCAGAGCGCCGGGGAGCTGCACGACGCGCTGGCGGCGATCGGGTAGCTAGCGGCGGGCGGCCTTCTTCTTGAGCAGCTTCATCGTCGCCGAATCGCTGCCCCTCACCATCTCGCCCCCCGGCATCGTATCGAGCATGCTGTCCATGCGCGCGGGGCTCATCATCGCGGTCGAGTCCATAGAGGGCATCTCGGCTTTGTCGGCCATCGGCCGGTTCTTGCCGCAGGCCGCGGCGACGAGGGCCAGCGCTACAAACCGGCGAACCACGGGTACCCCTGATCCTCCCAGTAGCCGCCCGGGCGGCGGTCGGTGAATTTCATCGACACGAGATACTTGGTGAGCTTGTAGCCGAGCTTGATCGGTGAGTACAGCCGCAGCGGCGCGCCGTGGGCGGCGGGGATCGGGTTGTCGTTCATCCCGTACGCGAGGATCGTCTGCGGGTGCAGCGCGCTCGCCCAGTCCCACCCGTTCGAGTAACCGGCGTCGAAGGACACGAACTCGATGTAGCGCGCCGTCGCGCGCGGCACGCAGCGCTCCACGACGGCCGAGACCGGGACGCCATGCCAGGTGGCGACCCCGCTCCATCCCTCGACGCAGTGGTGCTTCACCGTGTAGGTCACGCGCGGCATCCGCATCAGGTCCTCGATCGAGAGCTCGAGCGGCCGGTCCACCAGGCCGTCCACTCGCAGCCGCCACAGGCGCGGGTCCTTGAGCATCGGGGTCGTGGCCGAGATGAAGTAGCTCGGCAGGCTGCGGCTGCGCTCGGCCGGACTGTACGTCCGCGCGAGGCGCGTGGGGGAAAACAGGATCTTCTCGCCGACCCAGTCATTGAGGCGGCTCACGGCCAGCAGGTTGGGGCGGATCGCGTTGCCGCCGTCCCACCCGCACGCCGCGACGAGCGCCCCCGCGCCGCCGGCGACGCCGAGCTTGAGGAACGCCCGCCGGTCGACTCGTGGCGTCGTAGCGTCGTAGCGTACTGGCGTCTCATTCATGACTGGGAAAGCGGCCGCGATACCAGCCTGTGATCATCGCCGCCAGCGAGTGCGGGTCCACGAGGAACACGAGCGCCACGTGCACCGCGGTGAACGCTATGAAGATCCACACCGTCCAGAAGTGCCAGTAGCGCGCCGCCTGGAAGCCGCCGAACAGCCAAGTGAGCCAGCCGAACTGCACCGGCTTGTAGATGGCGAGCCCGGTCAGCACGGAGAGCGTGCCGAGCAGCACGATGAACGTGTAGGCGAGCTTCTGCAGGGGGTTGTGCTTGCCCTGCGGCGGATGCTCCTTGCGGAGACCGAGATAGTACTTCTGCATCTCGATCGCCCCGCGCAGGTCGCGCGGCCGGAACACGAGCCCGCGCCACTCGCCGCTCGCGACCAGGTAGGAGAGATACAAGAGCCCACAGGCGACGAGCGGCCACATCAGCGCGAAGTGCCAGTTCAGGGCCCCGGCGAGCCAGCCGCCCAGCCGGCTCCAGGCGGGGAACTGCGCGTCGTTGAAGGGGCTCGGGAAGTACGGGCCGCCGCGGTTCCCGAAACGGGCATATGCCTCGTAGATCTGCAGCCCGCTCGCGATCATGCCGGCGAGCAGGACGACCGTGGCCCAATGCGTCAGCCGCACGATCCAGTGGTGGCGCCGCACGCGGCCGGGGGTGGGGGCCAGGGCGGGGGCCGGGGCGGGGGCCGGGGCCGGGACGTCGCTCATAGGTCGAATATATTTCCGGAGATGAAGTACGTCATCACGCTCGCGCTCGTCGCCGCATGCCAGTTGCGTCCTGCGACAAAGAGTACGCGCCCGGCGGACACGCTGGATCTCAGCCGGCTCGGGCCGCCGAACGCTCGGGACAGCGCGTTGCTCGTGCCGCGGGTCGTCACGGGGCCGAGCGTCGTGCTGTTCTGGCTGCCCGCCGCCGACACGCTGACGGCCGCCGATCAGGCACAGGCGTTCGACGACCTCAAGTACTATACCGAGCAGGTCGCCCCCACGCTCGCGGCCAACGGCATCGAGCTGCTCTCGACCAACTCGGACACGGTGTACGTCCCGCTGTCGAACAAGCAGCGTCGCACGGTCCTCTTGTCCGGGCTCGACTACCCCTTCGGCTACCTCCTGGTCGATCCTGGGGGCCCCGAGCGGATCCTCACCGGCGTCTACGAGGACGCCGAGCTCTTGGACGAGCTGCGGGCCTACTTCGACCTCGCGGACGACTCCCTCCCGCCACCCCCGCGGGTGACGACCTGAGCCGCGCGCGGCCCGGGTCGTCCGGCCCCTCGGGCCCCGCTCCCTCCGAGCTGATCTTGAGGGGCGGCGACGTGCTGCTGCAGGACGTCGAGTGGCGCGTGGAGCGGGGGGATGTCGTCGTCCGGGACGGCCGCATCGCTGCCGTCGGGTGGCTCGACCCCAAAGGATCCCGCGGCCCGACGGGACGGAAGCGCGCGGAGACCGTGGTGCGCGATTGCACGGGCTGCCTCGTCATGCCCGGGCTGATTCAGGCCCACGTGCATCTCTGCCAGACGTTGTTCCGCGGCCTCGGAGACGACCTGCGGCTCGAGGACTGGCTGGCGCGGCGCATCTGGCCGCTCGAGGCGGCGCACACCGAGGAGACGGTGTATTGGTCCGCCCTGCTCGGCGCGGCCGAGCTGCTGCTCGGCGGCACCACGGCCATCCTCGACATGGAAACGGTGCACCACACCGGCGCGGCGTTCGAGGCCCTGGAGCGGAGCGGCATTCGGGCGACCGCCGGGAAGTGTCTGATGGACGCGCACCCCGAGGGCGCCCCGCTCGAGCTCGCCGAGTCGACGGATGCGGCGCTCGCGGAGGCGGAGAGCCTGGCACGGCGCTGGCACGGGGCGGCGGGCGGGCGGCTGCGGTGGTGCTTCGCTCCCCGCTTCGTGCCGAGTTGCTCGGGCCCGCTGCTGCGCGCGGCGAGCGATCTCGCGGAGCGTCACGGCGCGCAGCTCCATACCCACGCCGCGGAAACGATCGTCGAGCGGGAGACGGTGCTCCGCACCACGGGACTCGAGGAGATCGCCTACCTCGACTCGGTGGGGATCGCGGGCCCCCGGGCCGCCCTGGCGCATTGCGTCTGGGTGGACCAGCACGAGATCGCTCGACTCGCGGCGCAGGGCACGAACGTCGTGCACTGCCCCTCTTCGAATCTCAAGCTCGGGAGCGGCGTGGCGAGGATTCCGGAGATGCTCCAGGCCGGCTGCCGGGTGGCGCTGGGGTCGGACGGGGCGGCGTGCAACAACCGCCTCGACGCGTTCACGGAGATGCGCCTCGCCGCGCTGATCCAAAAGCCGCGCCACGGCGCGGATGTCCTGTCCGCGGGCCAGGTGCTCGAACTCGCGACCGCGGGAGGCGCGCGCGCTCTGGGGTTGGAGCAGGAGCTCGGCGCGATCGCGGTGGGGCGGCGCGCCGACCTCGTGGTGCTGGACCTCCGCGGCCCGCATCTCGCGCCCACGCCTCCGGACCCGGTGTCGCACCTCGTGTACGCGGCCCAGGCGAGTGACGTGCGCGACGTGTTCGTGGACGGCCGCCCGGTGGTGCTCGACGGCGAGCTGCTCACGATGTCCCTCGACGAGATCCTGCGCGAGGCGGGGCGCTGCGCCGCCGAGCTGCGGCGACGCGCGGGGCTCGCGTGAGCGGCGCGGCACTGGCCGCCCTGCTCGCGCTCCAGGCCCCGACGGGCGACGGCGCGGCGCTGTACACCTCCTGGTGCAAGTCCTGTCACGGGGCCGATGGGCGCGGCGTGCCGGCGGCATCCACGCGGCTCGAGGTCCCGCCGGCCGACCTGCGCGACTGCAAGACGAGCACGGCCGAGCCGGAGGAGCGCTGGATCGGAATCGTCACGCAGGGCGGGGCGGCGTTCGGTCTCTCGCTCGACATGCCGGCCTTCGGCGAGGCCGCGACGCCCCAGCAGATCCGCGCGGTGGTGAGCTACGCGCGCTCGCTGTGCGGGGAGACCGGCTGGCCGCCAGGTGAGCTGAACCTCCCCCGGGCGTTCCTCGTCGAGAAGGCGTATCCCGAGAACGAGGTCGTGCTCACGAGCCACGGGCGCGAGCAACAGGCGATCTACGAGCGCCGCGTGGGCAAGCGGTGGCAGCTCGAGGCCGCCCTCCGCACGGTGCTGGATTCCCTCGACCGGCCGTTCGGCGGCTCCACCGCCGCCGCAAAGTACAACGCCTGGTACGACGCGGAGCGCCGTGCGCTCGCGAGCGTGGGGCTCGAAGCGACGCCGCCGCTGGGCCGGGCGGACCGCTGGGAGATCGAGCCGTTCTTCGCGTTCGGCTGGGCTCCGGGAGACGTCGTGGTGATACAGGGCCAGGTCGTCGCCTCGCTGGAGGAGGGCGAGGGCCTGACCGCCTGGTCCTATCGGGTGGGCGCCGGGCGGCAGATCGGGCGCGTGGTGCCGATGCTCGAGCTGGAGTGGGCGGTCCCGGTCGGCGGCGATCGCACTCTGTCCTTCTATCCCCAGTGCTGGGTCCAGCTGTCGCGGCTCGGGCACGTCGCGGCCTCGCTCGGCGCGGAGCTGCCCGCGGTGGGCCTCGAGCCGCGCCACCCGCGGCTCATCGCGTTCGTGCTGTGGGACTACGGCGACGCACCGCTGTTCCGGGGGTGGTGATCGCCCTCAGGCCTTCCCGTTCACGACGAACTGCTGAATCGTCTCGGTCAGCTTGGCGGCCGCGGCCGACAGGTGCTGTGAGGTCGTGGTGAGCTCGTCGAGCGCGGCGATTTGCTGTGCGGTCGCGGCCGACGCCTGCTCGGCCCCTTGGGCGGCGGATGCGGCGATTCCCGCGGCCTGCTCCATCCGCCCCACGACCTCCCGGATGCGCCGGGCCTGCCCTTCCGTTTCGCCGGCGAACGTGCTCGCGAACTGCACCGTGGCGTGGAGATCCGCGAAGATCGCGTCGAGCGCCTCCCGCGCGGCCGCGGACACCGTGCCGACGCCCTCGGCCGTGCGCCGGCCCTGCTCCATCGCTTGCAGCACCTGGCCGATCTCCTCCTGGGTGAGCTTGACGCGGGCGCGCACCTCGCCCGCCGAGCGCGTGCTCTGCTCCGACAGCTTGCGCACCTCGTCCGCCACGACGCGGAACCCGAGCCCGTGCGCTCCGGCCCGCGCCGCCTCGATGGCCGCGTTGAGCGCGAGCAGGTCGGTCTGGCTCGCGATGCGCGTGATCGCGTCCACGAGCTTGCCGATCTCGCGCGACCTCTGTTCCAGCGTGCCGGCCGCCCGCGATACCTGATCGAGATCTGCCACGAGCGTCACGAGCAGCTCGCTCGCGCGGGCGATCTCCTCGCCGTGGCGGCGCGCCTGCTGGGCGACGGCGTTGACCTGCCGCTCCGCTTCCTGAGCGCGGAGGTGCAGCTGCGATGCGACCCGCGCCGCCTCCTCCGAATCCTCACGGCCGTGGCCGATGAGTTGCCGCTGGCGCTCGGTGCCGGTGGAGAGCTGCTGGGCGGTCGCCGAGATCTGCTGCGCCGCGGCCTGCAGCTCCTGAGCCGACGCCGCGAGCTGCTGAGCCATGGCGGCGAGGTCGTGGGCCTGCCGCTGAACCTGACGCACCGTCACCGCGATCGCCTCGGTGGTGCGGTTGACGCTCACGCCCAGGTAGCCCAGCTCGTCGCACTCGGGGTCCTGCAGCCCGACGGTGAGATCCCCCCGCTCGATCTGCGCCAGCACCTCGCGGGTTGCCCGCAGGCGGCGCACGATCTTCGTCAGCATGGGCACGAGGGCGGCGCAGCAGAAGACGAGGACGAGCGACTCCTCCAGGTAGAGCGTCCAGGTCCACCCGCCGCCCCCCAGGCGCAGCGCGGTGAGCAGGGCGAAGCCGGCGAGGTTCAGGACGAGCGCCTGCCACGCTTCCTCGCGACCGAGGTAGTAGGCGGCCTGGAGGGGCGCGATGAGGTAGGCGGCGTAGAGGAGGTGACCCGTCTCCCCGACCGCGTAGGCCACGGCGGTGATGAGGGCCGTTCCGAGCGCCACGTTGAGGTGGGCGTACCAGACCTGGAAGGCCGTGTCGCGCGCCAGCTGCTGCATCCCGTAGTTCGCCGCCGCGAACGCGGCGGCGAAGCCGGCGATGAAGCTCCACGAGATCGGGACCAGGGCCGCCACGCGCGCTGTGACGAGCAGCGCCACGGCGATCCCCACGACGCTCCAGCGGGCACGGGTGTTCGAGAGGACGTACTGGCGCTGTTTGGCGAGGGTTTCCTGCGTCAGCTGCTGTTCGAGAGCGGTGGGGCCGGACATGGGGGGAAGATACTGCTCCCCCCGTCTTATTCGTATCGGAGCGCCACGATGGGATCGAGGCTCGCCGCGCGCTTCGCCGGCCAGATCCCGAAGAACAGGCCGACCGCCGCGCTGAACACGAACGCGAGCAGGATGGCGAACGGGGAGATCAGCGTGTTCCAGTGCGCCAGCTTGGACAGCACGACCGCGCCGATCGTGCCGAACACGACTCCGATCATCCCGCCGACCAGGCACAGCACCAGCGCCTCGACCAGGAACTGGAACATGACGTTGAACCGCGTGGCGCCGAGCGCCTTGCGCACGCCGATCTCGCGCGTGCGCTCGGTGACCGACACCAGCATGATGTTCATGATCCCGATGCCGCCCACGAGCAGGCTCACGGCGGCGATCCCCGCCAGCAGGTACTTGAAGGTCTCGGTCGTCTGCTGCAGGGTGGCGAGAATGTCCGTCTGGTTGCGGATCTGGAAGTCGTTGTCCTGGCCGGGCCGGATCTTGTGCTGCCGCCGCAGCACCCGCTCGAGATCGATCATCGCGAGGTTCATCACGCTCATGTCCTGAACCTTCACCGTGATCGACCGCAGCCGATCGGTCCCCAGGATCCGGTAGCGGGCCGTCTGCAGCGGGATGAGAATCTGCTCGTCGGGGTTGAAGAACGACCCCTGTGACCCTTTCTCCGACAGGATGCCGATGATCTCGAACGGGATGCCCCGGATCAGGAGCTCCTGCCCGATCATCGCCGCGGCGTTTGCGTTGAGCATGGTGGGGACGGCGGAGCCCAGGACGGCGAAGCGCCGGCGCGCGGCGTCGTCCCCGGCCGTGAACATGCGGCCCGCCGTGATGGTGTAGTTCTTCACGGGCACGTAGTTCGGCGTCGTGCCCACGATGTTCACGTTGATGTTCTGCGTGCCCTTCTGCACCTGGAGGTTGCGGGAGAGCTCGGGCACGACGTCGGTGACGTAGCGGGCGTTGTTGGCGAGGGCGGTGTCGTCGTCCATGGTGAGGCTGACCCGCACGTCGCTCGCGACGCCGCGCATGAAGCTCTGCCCTGGATAGAGGCTCAGGAGCGTGGGCCCGAGCGCCTGAATGCGGTCCTGCACCGATTTCTGCGCGCCCGAGCCGAGGGCCACCATCGTGATCACGGCGCCCACGCCGATGATGATCCCCAGCATCGTGAGGAGCGAGCGGAGCTTGTTGGCCCGCAGCGCCTCGAGCGCGACCCGGATGATCTCGCCCAGGAGCATCGTTACCGCGGCGTAGTGGTGCTCTGCGACTGTTGCCGCAGCCCGGGCAGCCCGCCGCCCGTCACGTTCTGGAATCGCCGCCGCATGTCCTGCTGCGCCTGCACGAGCGAGGCGCTCGGCAGCACGAGGACCGTGTCCTGCTCGTTCAGTCCGGCCGTCACTTCGATGTAGTCCTGGTCCGTGAGACCGGTCCGGATTGCCACGGGAACCGGGTTGCCGCCGCGCAGCGCGAACACGATGTAGTTGCTTTCGAACGCTCTCGACCGCACGGCGCCCCTGGCGCCCCCTGCGCCTTCCGGCCGCTGGAACTGGCTGCGCAGCTGCGCCAGCAGCGCCTGCTCGGCGGGAGTCAGCTCCCCCCCGCTCATGCGCTTCTGGAACGCCGCCCGCACCTGCTCGGGCGTGACGCCCTGGGGCAGCGTGATCTTGCGGCCGCTCGGTGTCGTGAACGTGGCCGCGGAGTCCCTAGCTCCCGGCTTCGGAGCTTCGGCGGCGTGGAGCTTGGTGCCGTCGCCCGCGGGTGCGGTAGAGTCGCCCCGGCTGGGCCGACCTCCGCCGCCCATCTGCGCCGCCGCGAGCTGCTGCTGGACCTGCTCCGGGTCGAGCCCGAGTACCTGGGCGGCGGACGCCACGTCACGCTGGGTGCGCAGCGCGGCATTGGGAATCGCGAGCACGCCCTGGCGCTGGCCGATGTGGATCTCGACCTCGGTGTTCATGCCGGGCTTCAGGAGGTGCCCCGGGTTCAGGATGTTCACGAGCACCGGGAACATCGTGACGTTCTGGTTCACCTGCGCCTGCGGCTCGATCTTCAGCACCTGCCCGTCGAACTGGCGGGTGGGATAGGCGTCCACGGTGATGGTCACCGGGATGCCGGGCTGCACTTTGCCCACGTCCGTTTCGTCCACGAGCGCCGAGACCTGCACGGTGTCGAGGTTCGCCATCCGGAGCAGCACGGTCCCGCCGCCTACGTCCTTCGTGGGGCTCGAGATCACGGTGCCGAGCTCCACGTTCTTCTGGATGATCGTGCCCTTGAGTGGGGCGCGGACCTGCGTGTCCTCCATGGCGTCCTTCGCCGTCTGGAGGTTGGTCCGGGCGTTCACGAGCTGGGCGTTGGCCTGGGCGTAGGCGAGCTTCGCGGCCTCGTAGTCGGTCTCGGTGATCGCCTGGGCCTTGAACAGCGTGTCGGAACGGGCGAGCTGGGCCTTGGCGTTGGCGAGCTGCGCGTCGGCGACCTCCAGCCCCGCCTGCGCCTGCTCGAGGTTCGCCTGGGGGATGCGCGGGTCGATCTTCGCGAGCAGCTGGCCGGGGCGGACCTCGTCGCCGGTCTGGACGCGCATCTCGATGATCTCCCCCGACGCCTTGGACTTCACGTCCACGGTGAGGATCGGCTGAATCGAGCCGGCGGCGGACGCCGACACGACGATGTCGCGCCGCTCCACCGCGATCTTCTCGTAGAGGGGGGCGGGCTCGGCCTTCTTGCAGGCGGCGAAGGCGCCGGCCAGCGCCAGGGTCAATAGGTGTCGCTTCACGGTCAGCCTTCCGTTCTCTCGTCGCGCTCGATCTTGCCGTCGCGCAGGTGGATCTGGCGGCGGGCGTGCGCCGCGATGTCGTGCTCGTGGGTGACCAGGAGGATCGTCTGGCCCTGGTCGTGCAGCTCCTCGAACAGGCGCATGATCTCCTCGCCCGTCGCCGAGTCGAGATTCCCGGTGGGCTCGTCGGCGAGCAGGATGCTCGGCTCGTTCACGAGCGCCCGGGCGATCGCCACCCGCTGCCGCTGCCCCCCCGACAGCTCGTTCGGCTTGTGCGCCATGCGGTCGCCCAGCCCCACGCGCTCGAGCGCCCGCGACGCCTGCTGGCGGCGTGCCTGCGCCGGCATGCCCGCGTAGATCAGCGGCAGCTCCACGTTGTGCAGCGAGGTGGCGCGCGGCAGCAGGTTGAAGGTCTGGAAGACGAATCCGATCTCCTTGTTGCGGATGCGCGCCAGCTCGTCGTCGGACAGGTCGCTCACCTTCTGGCCGTTGAGCCAGTACTCGCCCGCGGTGGGCGTGTCGAGGCAGCCGATGAGGTTCATGAGCGTGGACTTCCCTGACCCCGAGGGCCCCATGATGGCCACGAACTCGTTGCGTCGGATCTGGATGTCGATGCCGCGCAGCGCGCGCACGACCTCGCCGCCCATGTCGTAGTCGCGGGCGAGCTTGTGCGTGAGGATCACGATGTCCGGCAGCGGCGTGTCGCCGGTGCGGAAGGTCATTGGCTGCGCGGTGGTCATAGCGAGCGTCCCACGAGCGCCTCGAGCTGGGCCCGGGCGGTGAGATAGGTGTAGCGCGCCTGTACGAGGCTCACTTCGGCCTGCGTCAGGTTGGCTTCGGAGGTGAGCAGGTCGAGGATCGTCGCGACGCCCACGCGGTAGCGCTGCTGCTGCACCCGCAGGTCCTCGGTCGCCGCGGCCGCGTTGGCGCGGGAGATGTCGATCTGCGCGGCGGCGGTGGTGAGGGCGGCGAGCTGTTGCGTCAGCTGGGCGTTCGTCTGCCGCCGCAGGTCGGCCGCGTGCGCCTCGGCGACGTCCCGGTCCACCGATGCGGCCACCTGGTTCGCCTCGCGCGTAAAGCCGTTGAACAGCGTCCACGACAGGCCGAAGCGCCAGGTGAACGTCTCGGGGTAGTTGGACAGGTAGTTGAACGGCGAGCCCGGCCCCTGCCGGTTATCGGAGTAGGACAGCGTGAGCGTGGGCCAGTACTGGGACCGGCTCATCCAGATTTGCGCGCGCGCCGCTTTGGCCTGCGCGTTCGCCTGCTCGACCTGAGGGGCGCGGGCGAGCGCCTCCGCCCGCAGGCCGGTGGTGTCGGGAGGCGCCGGAAACACCGAGTCCGGCACTGCCTGCACCTGGGCCTCGACGCCGATCTGGCGGCCCAGGCCCGCCTGGGCGGTGGCGAGGTTCGCCTGCGCCTGCAGCAGCGACAGCTGCGCGTTCCCCACGTCCACCGCGGCCCGCAGCGAGTCCGAGCGCGTGGCGGACCCGGCGCGGAGCTTGTCGGTCACGACCTGGAGCTGCTGCTGCGCCCGCTTGAGCTGCGCGTCGGCCACGCGCACGAGGTCGGCGTCGGCCAACGCGTTGTAGAACAGCTGCTGGGTCCCGAAGATCGTCTCGTAGCGCGTGGTCACGAACCCGGCGTCCGCGGCGTCTGACGTGGCGGCCGCGGCGCGCTGATTGGCTTCGCGGTGGAAGCCGTTGAAGAGATCGAGGCTCGCGTTCAGGCCGACGGTGTAGGTGTACTCGGGGGGCACGGCCCGGCCGGTGGTCTGGTCGATGCGGCCGACGTTGCTGCGCGCGGCGGAGCTCGAGCTCGTGATGGTCGGGAGGAAGGCGCCCCAGGCCGCCCGCTCCCCGGCCGAAGCGTTGCGCACGTCGCCCCGCGCCTGGATGACGGCCGGTTGCACCTCGAGCGCCCGCCGCACGGCCTCCGCCAGCGTCACGTGTTGCGGGGGCTGCTGCGCGGCGAGCACGAGCATCGCCGTCACCGCCGTCATCGCGTCTTCCCGCCGCTGTCGGTCTTCTCGGTATGATGCCGGTACCGGGCCACATGGTCGCGGTAGCGTGCCTGCTGCTCCGAGCTGAGCTGCCGCGCGACGTCAGAGTCCATCTGGGCCCGCATCGAGTCGAACCGGGGGCGGACCGTCTCCCACGCCGCGGTCATCCTCGTCCAGTGCCGGTCCAGCACGGCGTGCACGGAATCCCGCTGCACGCCGGTGAGCCCGAGCTCCCGGTCCAGGTTCGCCTTCATCCGCTCGAGGCCGCGGCCGCGGCCCGGATCGGCGCCGTGCGCGCCGCGGGCCCAGGCGGCCTCGCCGCCCGCGCCGACCACGACTCCCACGACGAACGCCGCCACGAGCAGCGCGACGGCCCAGGTTTTGGAACGGTTCAGCATACGGCCTATTCCGCCTTTCTCGCTGCCAATCACCTCTCGTTACCGATCACCGAGGCGAGCACGACCTCCACGACGGGCGCCTGCGCCGGCGGCGCGATCAACGCGTCGGCGACCGTCGGCGCGCTCGCCCGTGGGGCCCGCCCGACCAGGTAGCCAGCGACCAGCGCGATGAGCGCGGCCGCGGCGACGCCCGCCCGAGCCCAGCGCGCGAGCACGCCGTGCCACGTCGGGCCGCGCGCCTGCTCGAAACGCGCCAGCACGCGGGCCACGAACGCCGCGTCATCGCCCGGCGCCAGCGCGCGCCGCAGCGCGGCCCCGAGCGCCGCATCCGGACGGTGGTCAAACGGCGTGAGTTCGGGCGTCATGCGTCCTCCTCCTTCCAGTCCGCCAGCAACACTCGCAGCCGTCGGCGCGCGTGGAACACCTCGGATCGCACGGTCCCTTCGGCCACTCCGAGGATCTCGGCGATCTCGGCGTGCGAGTAGCCCTCCACGTCGAACAGCACGACCGCGACACGGCGTCGCTCGGGCAGCTCGGCCAGGGCCTCGCGCAACCGTTGGGCGAGGGCCCGCTGCTCCGTCCGCACGTCGGGCCGGGGGCCGCCGGCGGTGGCGTTCGGGTCGAGCGGCTCCGCCCGCCGCACCGTGCGGCGCCGCCGCCGGTCGGTGGCGGCGTTGGCGACGATCCGCATCAGCCACGGGCCGAAGGGCCGCCGGGGGTCGTACTGCTGCAGCTTCACGAGCGCCGCCAGCAGGGCGTCCTGCGCCGCGTCGTCCGCGTCGTCGGGATCGTCCAGCACCGCCCGCGCGACGCGCCGCGCCGGCGCGGCGTAGCGCTCCGCCAGCACGCCGAACGCCGCCCGGTCGCCCGCGAGGGCGCGCGCGACCAGCGCGGCTTCGTCCCCGTGCTCAATACGCGGAGCCCCCCCCGGCGGTTGGGGCTCAGAGGCCATCGTCGTCATAGTCGCGGGCGCGGCGCCGCTCGAGGGCGTAGAGGCCGAAGGTCGCGGCGAGCCAGAACGTCCCGGCCGCGAGCACGATGCTCGTCACGCGGGGAAACAACAGTAGCAGACCCCCGACGCCGGCGCACGTCAGCGCGGCGGTCCAAGCGATGGCCCGTCGCAGGCCGCCGGCCACGCGCCGCAGCGCCACGACGGCGACCGCGCCGAGCTCGTAGCCGGAGCGCTTGTGCTCGCCGGTCGTCGTGAGCGCGTCGCCCGCGGTCGCGGCCGTTCCCATGAGGCGCGGGGGGAGCCGGCCGCCGCGCCGTGCCACGAGCGCGATCTCGCGGCCGGCGGCCAGGTCGCGCTCGAACTGCCCGGCGAGCGCGTCGGTGAGCGGCTCCGATTCCACCACCACGTCGAGCTCGTAGTTCGTGAGCAGGCTCGAGACGTTGAGGTTGCTCGAGCCGACCCGCGCCCAGCGCCGGTCGGCGACGAGCGTCTTGGCGTGCAGCATTGGGCCCTGGTATTCGAACACGCGCACGCCGGCGCGCAGCAGTTCGCGATAGCCGACGCGCGTGAAGTTGCGTACCACCGGCACGTCGCTCGTACCGGGGACGAGCAGGCGCACGTCCACGCCGTCGCGCGCCGCGTCGAGCAGGCTGGCGTACAGCGGGGCCGGCGGAATGAGATAGGCGTCGGTGATCCACAGGCGCTGCGCGGCGCCGGCGGCGAGCAGTTGCACGGCCCGGTAGACCCGGGCCCCGCCGGGCACCCCTTCCACCACGCGCGCCGTGCAGCCGCCCGCGCCGTCGACGGATGCCGCGAGCTCGTCGGGGGGCAGCGGCGCGCCGGCGCGCCGCCACACGCGACCGAACGCGCGATCCAATGCCGGCACCGCCGAACCGCGCATGGCGAGCATTGTGTCCCGCCACGGCAGCCGCCGCCGCGCGGGGTCGCCCGCCCATTCGTCGCCGACGCACAACCCGCCGGTCATGGCGTGCGTACCGTCCGCGACGACGAGCTTCCGGTGATCGCGGGAAAGCAGCTCGAAGGGACGCAGCGACAGGAGCGGGTGGAAGGCGCGCACCTCGACGCCCGCCTGCCTCAGCCGCCGCCAGAAACGACGAGGCGTCCCGAGCGAGCCGAGCGCGTCGTACAGCACGCGCACCGGCACGCCGGCGCGTGCGCGGGCCTCGAGGGCATCGGCGAACCGCCGGCCGGTGCGGTCTCCGCGGATGATGTAGTTCTCGAAGTGGACCCAGCGCTCCGCCCGCGCAATCAGCTCCAGCATCGCGTCCAAGGCGCGGGGGCTCTCGGAATACAGCTCGATGCTGTTGCCCTCGATGGGCCGCGCGCCGCAGGCGCGGTCCATGGCGAGCGCGAGCTCGTCCCGCTCGGCGACGAGCGCGGGGCCCCGCGCGGCGGGGAGGCTCACCCCACGCCGAGCCCCAGCGTGCGCTCGATCGGGCGCAGCGCTCGAATCACGAAGGCGATGTGCTCGTCCAGCGGCACGCCCAGCTCCTCGGCTCCCTGGCGCACCTCCTCCCGGTTCACGCCGCGGGCGAACGCCTTGTCCTTGAGCTTCTTCTTCACGGAGGAGACCTCGAGGTCGCCCAGACTCTTGGACGGGCGCACCAGCGCGCAGGCGACGAGGAAGCCGCACAGCTCGTCGACGGCGAACAACGCCTTCGCCAGCGGCGTGTCGCGCGGCACGCCGCAGTAGCTCGCGTGCCCCAGGATGGCCCGGCACAGCGCATCGGGGAGCCCCTTGCCCCGCAACAGCCGCACGCCCCAGCTCGGGTGCTCCTCGGTGGCCGAATGCGCGTCGTTGGGATAGCGCTCGTAGTCGAAGTCGTGCAGCAGACCCACGATCCCCCAGGGCTCCGCGTCCTCGGCGTACTTCTCGGCGTAGGCGCGCATCGCCGCCTCCACGGCCAGCATATGCTGGCGCAGGGACGGGGACTGCGTGTGTTCGTGCATCAATGCCAGGGCTTCGTCGCGGGTCATGACTCCACGTTCCATCGTTCCGCCCACAGCTCCGCCATCAGCACGGGCCAGAGCTTGCGAGCATTGTTGCGGTGCAGGGCGCGGTGCTCGGCGAGCAACTGCGCGGTCGGGGCGCCGGGGAAGAGCCGCGGGCGCGCGAGCACGCGATCGGCCAGAGCGGCGAGCCCGGTGTTGAGCCACCGCGCCACGGGCACGGAGAGCCCGCGCTTGCGGCGGCGAATCACCCAGTCCGGCACGAGGCCGCGTGCCGCTTCCTTTAATATCACCTTGGTGGTGAAGCCACGCACCTTGAGGGCCGACGGGGCCGGCAGCACGAGCTCCATCACCTCCCGGTCCAGGTACGGCGCGCGCGCCTCGATCGATGCGAGCATGGTACCGCGGTCTACCTTCACCAAGAGGTTGTCCGGAAGGTAGGACAGGAAGTCGAGCCACAGGATGCGGTTGAGCGGATCCGCCTTGGGGAACGCGGTCAGGTTGCACGCCATCGCGGGCACGGTGTCGTCGTCCGGCCCGAGCGCGCCGAACCACGTGAGGTGCCGCTCGAGCGACGGCAGCTCGGCCGCGCCGACGAATTGCTTGAGCAAAAACTCGAGGGTCACCTTGCCCGTGGAGCTCGGCCAGGCGTCGACGGCCCGGCGGAACGCGCGACGCACGGCGCGAGGCAGCCGCAGATAGAGCAGCGTCGCGCGATGGCCGAGGTAGGTCGGGTAACCGCCGAACAGCTCGTCCGCGCCCTCGCCCGAGAGCACGACCTTCACGTGCTCCCGCGCCGCCTCCGCGAGCAGATACGTGGGCAGGATCGCCGGATCTCCCACCGGCTCGGCGAGCGAGCGGGTCACCAGCTCGAAGGCCCGCTCCAGGGCGGCGTCGTCAGCCGTGACGACGTGATGCGTCGTGCGGATGTGGCGGGTGACGGCCAGGGCGTCTGCGCTCTCGTCGTACCCGGGCTCGACGAACTTCACCGCATAGGTGTGGATCTTCTCGCCCGCGAGCACCCGGGCCGCTGCGGCCGCGAGCAGCGACGAATCGAGCCCGCCGCTCGTGAACACCCCGACCGGCACATCCGACATGAGCTCCCGCTCGACCGCGGCGAGCAGCACACCGCGGAGCTGCGCCGGGGATTCGAGCTGCGAGGGCCGGGCCGCCACCGCGGCGGCATCCCAGTACGGATGGATCGTGACGCCCGCCGCGCTCGCCACGAGGAGGTGGGCCGGCGCGAGCTTATGGATGCCCGCGAACATCGTGTGGGGCGCCGGGACGTAGCCCAGGGCGGCGTAGAGCGCGGCCGCCCCCGGGTCGAGCCGCCGCGCCTGGTCGGGGTAGGCGAGCAGGGCCTGGATCTCGGACGCGAACCGCAGCTCGCCGTCGGTCCGTGTCCAAAAGAGCGGCTTCTCGCCGGCGCGGTCGCGGGCGAGCACCAGCACGCGGCGCCGGTCGTCCCAGACGGCGAGGCCGAACATCCCCTCCAGCCGCCCCACGCCTTCCGGTCCGAAGCGCTCGTACAGGGGGACGATCGTCTCAATGTCACCGGTCGAGCGGAACGGATAGCCGGCCGCCGCGTACTCGCGGCGCAACGCCGGCGCGTTGTAGATCTCGCCGTTGCAGACCATCCACACGGATCCGTCGGGGCTCTGGAACGGCTGATCGCCGGTCGTGAGGTCCATGATGGCGAGCCGCCGCGCGCCCAGACTCGCCCGCTCGTGCCCCACGACGCGCTCGCCGTCGGGACCGCGATGCGCGAGCGCCGCCGCCATGGCGGGAAGGCGGTCGCGGTGTCGCAGCGGCGCGCTCGTGAGCGACACCGCGCCGTAGATCCCGCACATTACCTCACCCCTTGACCCCTTCTCCGCTTCGTCTTCGTTCCCCCTCTCCACGACGTGGAGAGGGGGACGGGGGGTGAGGACGGCAGGGGCCGTAGGCGGAGTAGTGACCGTTGTCGGCGAGGAGCGGCAGCGCCGCTTGCAGCCACGTGCGCGGGCCGGGCAGGCCGTCGTGCGTCACGAAGACGGTCGGCGCGGCGCAGCGCGCCAACACCTCCAGCCAGAAATGCGGCGGCAGGAGCGGCGAGCCGGGGAGGGCCCGTAGCCGGAGGTGGTAGGCCGCGATGTAGTTGCTCGTCAGCTCCTCCGCGCCGGTCGTGGAGACGGGGATCGTGCGCCGGAGATAGAACGGCAGGCTCGGCGGGTAGGCCTCAACGGCGAGCACTGCTCCCCGCCCGGCGACGCCTCGCGCGATGGCGGCGGCGGAGCGGTCGTCGCCCACGGCGCGGAGCAGCGGGGCCGTGACGAACGGGAGGGCGATCACCGGCAGCGCGTAGCCCGCAAGCCCGAGCGCGGGCGTGCCGGAGCGGGCGGCGAGCGCCACAAGCGCGGCGGCGGCCACGAGCGCGATCCCGACTGCGAACGAAGCCGCGGGGATCGCGGCCGCGACGGACGGCGCGAGCGGCAGCGACTGCGTGAGCAGCCGGGGTCCGAGGATGAGCGACGCGCCCACCAACGCCAGCAGCCCGGCGGCCACGCGCCCAGCCGCGTCGATCCCGTCGCGGGCGAGCACGCGGGCGGCGGCGAGGGCGATCGCCGGCATCAGCGGCAACATGTACTGCGGCAGCTTCGACTGGTTCAAGGAGAAGAGGGCCAGCGGCCCGAGCACCCAGCAGGTCAGGAACCACGCCTCCCGCGCGTGCTCGTTCACGCGGCGCGCGAGCCAGCCCCACCGCCAGCTCGGAAGCCCGGCTAGGGCGGGCACGATCCAGGGAAAGGCGGCCAGGGGGACGATGGGGAAGTAATACCAGAACGGGGCCGTGCGACGGAAGCTCGCCGTCGTGAAGCGATCGAGCGTCTCGCGCACGAACGCGTAGTGGGGGAACTCGGGGTGTCGCAGCGAGACCGCCACGAACCATGGTAGTGCGAGCAGCGCGAACGCCGCGAGGGCCCGCGGAGGAGCGAACCGGCGCACTGCGACCCCGGTGACGAGCGCCCAGGGGACGATCGCGCACAGCGGCACGGCCACGGCGACCGGGCCCTTCGTGAGCGCGCCGAGCGCCATGGCGGCCCAGGCGAGCACCGGACGGTCGTCGTGGAAGCAGAGGATGGCCGCGGTCGTGAAGAAGGCGAGCGCGCCGTCGAAGATGGCCGTGTGCGCGTAGGCGAGGGTGAGCGGCAGCGTGGCGCATGCGAGCGCCGCGAGCCAGCCGGCATCCCGCCCCCAGCGCCTCCCCGCGTACCAGCCGACGAGCGCGAGCGTCCCGAGCGCGAAGACGTAGGCGGGCAGCCGCGCGGCCGTCTCGGTCGGCCCGAGCAGCTCCATCAGGGCGGCCGCGGCAGCGAAGTAGAGGATGGGCTTATCGAGGTAGGGGAGGCCGTCGAGGTGCGGGACGAGGTAGTCGTTCGTCTCCGCCATCTCGCGCGCCACCTCGGCGTTCCGCCCCTCGTCGGGGTCGAGCAGGCGGTAGCCGTTCAGGTTCCAACCGAGCGCGACGGCCGCCGCTAGAACGAGCAACGGGAGGGCGGCGCGCCTCACCGCTCCGGAGGCCCCGATCCGGGCGGCAGCTGCGCCACCGTGACCGGCACTGCGGCCTTCTGCTCGCCGTCGATCGTGATCTCGAAACGGTACGTGCCGCCGCGCGGGAACGGCACGTCGAACACGAGGATCGCCCCCGCCTCGATCTCGGTGACCCCCGCGGGCGGCTCCGCGAAGGTCACGCTGCCGTTGCCGCCCAGGATCTCCGTTCCCTGCTCGTCCACGAGACGAATCTGGACCGAATGCTCGCCGATCTCCGTGCGCTTCCCCTTGAGGCGCAGGACGAGGTGGAGCCGAGGGTGCATCGCGGGGAACTGCTGCACCCAGATGTGCTGAAACACGCCGAGCACGGAGAGCTTTCCGGCTTGGTCGACGAGCGCGTAGTCGGCGACGACGGCGAAGTCGAGGTACAGTGGACTACTTCACCCGGACCGATGTGACCTCGTCGTTCTGCTGGATCGCGTTCACCACGTCCATTCCCTCGGCGACCTGACCGAACACGGTGTGGACGCCGTCCAGGTGGGGCTGGGGCGCGTGGCAGATGAAGAACTGGCTGCCTCCCGTGTCCTTCCCGGCGTGGGCCATGGAGAGCGTGCCCGCGACGTGCTTGTGCACGTTGCGCTGCGTCTCGCACTTGATCGTGTAGCCCGGCCCGCCCGTGCCGACGCGGCCCTTGCCGCTCTTGGAATAGGGGTCGCCGCCCTGGACCATGAAGTTGGGAATCACGCGGTGGAACTTCGTCCCGTCATAGAACCCGGAATTGGCGAGCTTCTCGAAGTTGGCCACGGTGGCGGGGGCTTCGTCGCTGAACAGGTCCAGCACGATCGTGCCCCGCACGGTCTCCATCACCCCCTGCTTGTTCGGCATCAGCTCCCCGCGGAAAGGTTTTCCTCGACTTGCGCGACGGTCTTCATCCCTACAATCACCACCGAGACCGTCTCGTTGTCCAGCACGAACTTGAGGGCGAGCTGGGCCGCCGTCACGCCCGCCTGCTGCGCCAGCTCGCGCACCCGCTGGCCCAGCGCCGCCAGCTGCGCGACGTGGGACCGCGGCATGCGGCCGCGGATGTCCCCCTTCGACCAGGCCGCCTCGGCGGCGTACTGCCCGGCGAGGAACCCGTTGGCGAGCGGCTCGCGCGCGATCACGCCGACGTTGGCGGCGCGGGCTGCCGGCAGGAACTCCTCCTCGGCCTCGCGCCGCGCGAGATTGTACACGATCTGCACGGTGTCGGGCAGCGTCGCGTGGATCGCCGCCAGCCCTTCCTCGGGTGGATGCACCGACACGCCGTGGAACCGGATCTTCCCCTCGCGCTTCAGGTCTTCCAGCGCCTCGTAGGTCTCCAGCCGCGAGATGAGGTTGAGCGGGGGATTGTGGAGCTGGAGCAGATCGATGCAGTCGGTGCGCAGGCGCCGGAGGGACTGCTCCAGGGCGAAGCGCACGTAGGCGCCGCTGAAGTTGGAGTCGTGCGTGACGGGGAGCGGCGCGCCCTCGGGGATCCGGTCGAGCGGCGAGCCGACGACCTGCGCCAGGCGGTCGCGCACCAGGGAGTGCACGTCGCGATTGTAGAAGTTGCCGCCCACCTTGGTCGCGAGGATCACGTCGCGCCGCACGTCCGCGAGCGCCTCCCCCAGCAGCTCCTCGCTGTGCCCGTGGCCGTACACGTCGGCGGTATCGAAGAAGTTGCACCCCAGCTCGTAGGCCCGGCGGATCGCGCGCTTCGCCTCGGCGTCGTCGGTGGGGCCGTAGGAGTTGCCGTACTGATTGCCGCCGATGGCCCACGCGCCGAAGCCCAGCTCGCCGACGCGCAGGCCGGTGCGACCCAGGACACGCGCCCTCACCGCAGCAGATCTCGAAGCGCCTCGGGAGTCGCGACGGGCAGCGAGCAGGTGGTGCCGACGCAGACAGTGGCGGTCGGCCGATCGGCCGTCTTGCGCAGCACGACCGTGCGCGGCCGGTACGCCTGCAGGCCGACGAGGTGCATCGTGCACGCCGCTCCCGCTCCGCGCGGGCCCGCTACCTCGATGCGCGTGACGGGGTTGAGCGCCCAATCGATGGCGCGCAGCAGCGTGGCCCCATGGAGCGAGAGCTCGGCCGCCGCGCCCGCGAAGGATTCCAGCTGCCGGTCGAGCAGCCGCCGCCACTCGGCATCGTCGGTCAGCGCCCACAGCCGGGCCAGCACCAGCGCCGCGGCGCCGTTCCCCGACGGGGTCGGGGAGTCCTGCACGGGCTTGGCCGGCGTGGCGAGGTACGCCGGCCCCCCCTGGTCCCGTGCGATGTCGAAGAAGCCGCCCGCTGCGTCGTCCCAGTGAGCGCGGCCGCAGTGGTGCATGATGGCCACCGCGCGCCGCAGCCACTGGTCGTCGCCGGTCGCTTCGTAGGCATCGAGCAGCGCGGCGGCCGCGTGCACGTTGTCGTCGAGCAGGCCGCGCGGCTCCGGGCGCCCCAGGACGTGGCCCATCCCACGGCTCTCGTTCCAGGATTCGCTCCAGATCCGTTCCAGGACCTTGAGGGCGAGGCCGTTGCACTCCGGCCGGTCGAGCACGGCCCCAGCGTGCAGGAAGGCGGAGGCGAGGAGCGCGTTCCAGGTCACGTAGGCGGTCGTGTCGACCGCGGGCGCGGGGCGCCGAGCCCGCGCCGCCCGCAGCTTCCGCAGCGCGTCGTGCAGCATCGGCCACTCGTCGTCCCCGGCCGGGCTCTCCCTCCACCACAGCACGTTCTTCCTGGGGTTGTGGTGCATTTCCCCTTCCGTCTCGACGTCGTACACGTGACGTACCACTTGATACGCCTTCTCGTCTTGCAACGCGTCTCGCACTTCATCGGGAGTCCACGTCCAGTAGTCGCCGTCGTCGCCGAAGCCCGTGTCGGCGTCCTGCGACGTGTAGAAGGCGCCCCGCTCGCGGTCCGCCAGCACCGCGAGCACCCAGTCCACGATCCCCTGCGCCACCTCCTTGAAGAGCGGCGTGCCCAGCGCCGCGTAGCCGCTCAAGTAGACGTGCAGCAGCTCGGCGTTGTCGTAAGCCATCTTCTCGAAGTGCGGCACGATCCAGCGCTCGTCCACGGCGTAGCGGTGGAACCCCCCGCCCACGTGGTCGCGGATCCCCCCGCGCGCCATCGCTGTGAGGGTCTTCTCGACGACCTCGCGGATCCAGTCCTCGCGCGTGTCGTGCCAGCGGGCCAGCAGGAACTCGCACGCGGCGGGGTGGGGGAACTTGGGCGCCGTGCCGAAGCCGCCGTACCGGATGTCGAAGAGGCGGGCCATGTGGTTCGCGGCGTCCTCGAGCAGCCGCGGGGCCGGCGTGCCGCGCTTCGCCTCGTTCAGCGCCTCGGTCACGTGCTGACGTATCGCCTGGGCGTTCTGCGCGACTTTGTCGCGTTGCTCGCGGTACAGCCTCGCTACCTGCCGCAGCACCGACGCGAACCCGGGCCGCCCGAAGGGGTTCGGCTCGGGGGGGAAGTAGGTGCCCCCGAAGAACACCTCGCCCGACGGATTGAGAAACGCCGTGAGCGGCCAGCCGCCCTGGCCGGTGAGCGCCTGCACCGCGCGCTGGTAGCGTGCGTCCACGTCGGGCCGCTCGTCGCGATCCACCTTGATGCAGACGAACTCGTCGTTGAGGAGCCGTGCGATGTCGGGGTCCTCGTAGGACTCGCCGTCCATCACGTGACACCAGTGGCACCACACCGCGCCGATGTCGAGCAGGATCGGCTTGTCCAGCGTGCGGGCGGTGTCGAACGCCGCATCGCCCCAGGGGTGCCAGTGCACCGGCTGGTGCGCGGCGGACTTGAGGTAGGCGGAGGGTTCGGAGGCGAGCAAGTTCGCCATGAGGGGAAATGTAGCTGGGAGGGTCGCTTCAGCCGCTCTGCAGATATCGCACTGCCGTCCGCGCCAGCAGGTCCGCCCCGATCACGAGCGCTTCCTCGTCGATGTCGAATGTCGGGCTGTGGTGCGGCGAGGCCTTCGCGCCCGGCGGCGCCGAGCCCACGAAGGCGAACGCGCCCGGGATGCGCGCCAGGAACAGGGACATGTCCTCGCCGCCCATCGTCCGCACGCCGTGAACCACACGCTCCTTGCCTACGATCTCCTCCGCTACGCCTTTCATGAGGTCGGTCATCCGTTCGTCGTTCACCGTCGGCTGGCACAGCCGCCGATAGCGCACCTCGGCCCGGGCGCCGAAGGCGCCCGCGATTCCCTGCGCCGTCTCCTCCACGAGCGCCGGCGCCTGTTCGTAGAACTTGCCGCCGAAGCTACGCACCGTGCCGCGCAGGTCCGCCCGGCCGGGAATGACGTTGAACGCGTGCCCCGCCGTCACCTGGGTCACCGAGACGACGCCCTCCTCGAACGGATTGCGACGCCGGCTGACGAGGCTCTGGAGTCCCGTCACGACGTGCGCCGCGGCGAGCACGGGATCGGTTGTCTGGTGCGGCGCCGCGGCGTGCCCGCCCGTGCCCAGGATCGCGATCTCGAACTCGTCCACGGAGGCCATCACCGGTCCGGGCATCAGGCCGATCCGGCCCGTGGGCAGGTCGTTCCAGAGATGGATCCCGAACGCCGCGTCGACGCTCGGCCGATCGAGCACGCCGTCCCGGATCATGGCGTCCGCGCCGAACGAGATCTCCTCGGCCGGTTGAAACGCGAGCTTCACGGCGCCGGGGAGGTCGACCCCGGCGAGCCGCCGAGCCACCTCGAGCCCCATCGCGACGTGTCCGTCGTGGCCGCAGGCGTGCATCTTCCCGGCGTGCTGCGAGCGATAGGCGACGTCGTTCGCTTCCTCGATCGGCAGCGCGTCCATATCGGCGCGCAGCATCACGCAGCGGCCAGTCCCTCCCTTGAGCGCGACGACTCCGGTCTTCCCGACGCCCGTCCGCACGTCGTAGCCCAGCGCGCGCAATCGGTCGGCCACGAGCGTGCTGGTGCGCCGCTCCTCGAAGCCGAGCTCGGGGTGCTGGTGCAGGTCGCGTCGCGTGGCGATGAGCGACTCCCGGTCCAGGGCGGGTAGCGTCGTTGTCAGGTGGACCTCCCGATCACACCCGCGAGCTGGGGCACAAGTCGCTCACGACGCACTCCTCGCACTTCGGCCGCCGCGCGATGCAGACCTTACGGCCGTGCAGGATCAGCAGGTGCGAGAACACGGTCCACTTGTCGCGCGGCAGGAGCTGCATCAGGTCCCGCTCGATCTTCTCGGGCGTGTCCTGGCGCGTCAGCCGCAGCAGCCGGCTGATGCGGTGCACGTGCGTGTCCACGACCACGCCCTCGTTCTTCCCGAACCAGCTGCCCAGGACGACGTTCGCGGTCTTGCGCCCGACGCCGGGAAGCCGGATGAGATCTTCCATCGTGTCGGGCACCTGGCCGCCGTGCCGCTCCACCAGCGCCTGGGCCATGCCGACGATGGACTTGGTCTTGTTGCGGAAGAAGCCGGTGCTCTGGATCTCCTGCTCGAACACCTTCGGGTCCGCGGCGGCGTAGGCTGCGGCGCTCTGGTACTTCGCGAACAGGTGGGGCGTCACCATGTTCACCCGCGCGTCGGTGCACTGGGCGGAGAGGATCGTTGCCACGAGCAGCTCGAGCGCGTTGGTGTGGTTGAGGGCGCATCTGGCATCGGGGTAGGCGCGCTCCAGGCGCGCGACGATCTTCCGGGCACGGGCCCGGAGCTCGGCCGGCGACTCCCGTCGCCGGCTCCGCTTCGGCGCGCGGGCCGCTCGCTTGACCGTCTTGTCCATGGGGAGCGGCTTGAACCTAACCCGCTACGCGCGGGGCAGGAACCTGTCGAGCGCCCGCACGAAGTCTTGGGTCGCCTCGACGTGCGGCGCGTGCCCGGTGGCGAGCTCCAGGACGCCGGTGCGGAGCAGCGCCGCCAGCTCCCGGGCGCCGTCGAGGGGCATCGGGTCGTAGATCCCGTGCACGACCAGGGAGCGAGGAACCGGGGAGCGGGCGCCCGTCTCCGCGAGGCGCGGCCGGAGGTCGTAATCCCCGAGGCTCGCCCACACCGCGTCCTGGGTCCGCGCCGTGACGCGGAACGGCGTCATCTGCTTGGCGAGGTTCGGGTCCCGGAAGTACGGGGCGACCGCCAGCGCGAAGGCGAGCCGGCGATATTTTTCCGGGTCCGTGCGACTGAGGCCCGAGGCCGCCAGATCGCCCCGCGCCCGGGCGATCTTGGGGTCGGCCATGCGCGCCGCGAAGCGGCGCTCGAATTCGGCCCGCCACGCCGCGCGGGCGGGCGCCGGGGAGACGAGGGCGAGGCGCTCCACCCGCTGCGGGTGCTCGAGCCAGTACAGCACCGCGAGCAGGCCGCCCCAGGAGTAGCCAAGGAGCGTCAGCCGGTCGATACTCCAGTGGCGGCGCAGCGCCTCGAGGTCGGCGACGTGCTCTCGCCACCCGACCGGGGTGTCGCGCCCGACGGGTGACCGCCCGCCGCCGCGCTGGTCGTAGTAGAGGAGCGTGCGCCCGCGGGCGAGCAGATCGTATTGGGGAAGCAGGTAATCGTGGTGCGCTCCGGGGCCGCCGTGCAGCACGACCACCGGTGGCCCGTCGCCCGCGCGGCGGGTGAAGAGGCGCACGCCGTCGAGCTCGACGGTCGCCGCGACCGCCGGCGTCGGTTCGGCCGCACTCATGGGCACTCAAGTTACACGCTTCGCGAGGGGTTGACGGCTCGTGACGAAGCCGCTGCGCTTCCTGCTAGCGTCCTTTCAGCCCGCGCCGCTGCGGCGGCTCGGCCTGCCGGACGTGGCGATTCTCTGCCTCATGGGCGGCGTGATCGCGACGGTGGTCGCGTTCCTGCGCGAGTTCGAGGCACCGCTGCGTCAGGCAGTCCAGATCGACCTGCGGCCCACGGCGCTGGTGCGCTATACGCTGTATTCGCTCACCCGCGGGGTGCTCGCGCTCCTCGTCTCGTATGGGTTCGCGCTCGTGTTCGGATGGACGGCCGCCCGCTCGCGTGCCGCGGAGCGGCTGCTGCTCCCGCTGCTCGACATCCTGCAGAGCATCCCCGTGCTCGGGTTTCTGCCCGGCTTCGTGCTGGGCCTCATGGCGCTCTTTCCCACGCGCAACGTCGGGCTCGAGCTGGCCGCCATCCTGATGATCTTCACGGCCCAGGCCTGGAACCTCGCCTTGAGCTTCTACAATTCGCTCAAGAGCATCCCCGAGCCGCTGCGCGACGCCTGCCGGATCGCCGGGTGGGGGCCCGCGCGCACGTTCCGGCAGTGCGAGCTCCCGGCCGCGGCCCAGGGCCTGGTGTGGAACGGGATGCTTTCCATGGCGGGTGGCTGGTTCTTCTTGATGGTGAACGAGGCGTTCCGCCTGGGAGACCGCGATTACCGACTCCCGGGGGTGGGGTCGTACATGAGCGTCGCGCTGGACCAGGGGAACGTGTCCGCGATGGTGCTCGCGATCGTCGCGATGACGGTGATGATCGTGTGCGTGGACCAGCTGTTGTGGCGCCCGCTCGTCGTGTGGGTTGAGAAGTTCCGGTTGGACGAGACCACGGGCGGTGACAGCGCGGCGTCATCGTGGGTGCTCGACTTTCTGCGGCGGGCGCGGCTACCGCGGCGCGTCGCCGTATTTCGGCGGCGCGCCTATCGCACCGCGCGGCGGGCGACGCGTCGGTTGGAGGGCCCGCTGCGGGCCGCCACGCCGGTGATCCTGCGAGGGCCGCGCGTCGCGTTCGAGCACCCCGTGGCGCGCAGGCTGGCCAGAGCGTTGCTCGTCGCGGCGATCGCGGCGGGAGCGGCCGCGGGCCTGTGGCAGATCGGGCGGTTGCTCGGGCAGCTGGGCTGGGCGGAGTGGCGCCAGCTCGTGTCCTCCGCCGCGCTCACGTTCTTCCGAGTGATGGGGGCGGTGCTCCTCGCCACGGCCTGGGCCCTGCCGGCGGGAGTCGTGATCGGGCGCTCGCCGCGGCTGGCGCGGGCACTGCAGCCCGTCATCCAGGTCGTCGCGTCGTTCCCCGCGCCGATGCTCTTCCCCGTCGTGGTCCTGCTGTTCGAGCGCATCGGGGTCGGGCTCGGCCTGGGCGCGGTCGCGCTGATGGTCCTCGCAGGCCAGTGGTACGTCCTGTTCAACGTCATCTCGGCGGTGGCCGCGATTCCCGAGCAGCTCAAGGACGCGGCCACGGTGTTCCGGCTGCCGACCGTCGCCCGGTGGCGCACGCTGTATCTGCCGGCCGCGTTCCCGGCGCTCGTGACGGGGTGGGTGACGGCGGCGGGCGGTGCGTGGAACGGCTCGATCGTCGCCGAATACATCGAGGCCGGTGGCGGGCTGCGCGAGACCAGGGGCCTGGGCAGCCTGATCAGCGAAGCCACCGCGCACGCCAACTTCCCGCTGCTCGCGGGCGGGATCGCGCTGATGAGCCTGGTCGTCGTGGGCTGGAACCGCGTCGTGTGGCGGTCGCTGATGGTGTGGGCCCAGACCCGCTTCGGGTACGGCACGTGACGGCCGATACGCTGCTGCTCGAAGCGCGCCACGTGACCCAGCGCTTCCGCCTCCCCAACGGGCAGGTCCTGGAGGCGTTGCGCGACGTGTCCCTCGCGGTGCGCGAGCACGAGGTCGTGGCGCTGGTGGGCCCGTCCGGGTGCGGCAAGAGCACGCTGCTGCGGCTGTTCGCCGGGCTCGCGCGGCCGGCGGACGGCACCGTGCTGTACCGCGGGCACACGCTCGACGGCGTGCTCGGCGCCGCGGCGATGGTGTTCCAGTCGTTCGCGCTGCTGCCCTGGCTCACGGTGGCGCAGAACGTGGCGATGGGCCTCGAGGCGCGTGGGGTGCACGGCCCCGCCCAGCGCGACGCCGTCGCCCGCGCCATCAACCTCGTCGGGCTCGACGGGTTCGAGCAGGCCTACCCCAAGGAGCTGTCGGGCGGCATGAAGCAGCGGGTCGGCTTCGCGCGAGCCCTCGCCGTCGCGCCCGAGATCCTCCTGATGGACGAGCCATTCGGCGCGCTCGACCCCCTCACCGCGGAGAACCTGCGGAGCCAGGTCGTGGACCTGTGGCGCGACCCCGCGACCGGAGTGAATACGCTCGTCGTGGTCACGCACAGCGTGGAGGAGGCCGTGTTCCTCGCCGGACGGATCGTCGTGTTCGGCTCGAACCCGGGGCACGTACGCGAAGAGCTGAAGAACTCGCTCCCTTATCCGCGCCGGGAGCGCAGCCCGGAGTTCGAGACGATGGTGGACCGCCTGCATGCGATTCTCACGGCGACCCTGTTGCCGGAGCCGGAGGCGTTGCCGGCTCCGCAGCGGCTCGTCCCGTTCCCGCGGGTGCACGTGGCCGAGGTGGCCGGTCTCCTCGACCACCTGGCGACGCGACCGGACGGGAGGGGGCCCGTGTTCGAGCTGGCCGAGGACCTGGGCGTGGACTACGACCGGATGACCGCCGTCGTGCGCGGCGCCGAGCAGCTCGGCTGGGTGGCGACGCCCGGCGAGATGGTGCAGCTCACGCCGGCGGGGCGGGACGTACTCGCGGGGGACGACGCGGCGCGCAAGGCGGCGACGCGGGCACGGCTCAAGCACCACCCGCTGTTCGCGCGCGTGATCACGATGCTGCAGGAGGAGACCGAAGAAATCGAGGAGGGCGCGGGCAAGGCCGACGTCGCGGACGAAGAGCTGCTCGCCGACCTCACCATCTACTTCCCCTTCATTCCGGCGGACTCGCTGTTCGCGACGATCATTGAGTGGGGCCGCTACGCCGAGCTGTTGGACCACGACGCGGCGGCCGGGCGACTCAGGCTGCTCGGGGGGTGACGGGGGGCTACAGCAGCACCGCCAGCGCGTCCGCCACCGCCTTGACCTCGGCGTGATGGACGTCGGTGAACCCGGCGCGCACGTCCGAATCGACGTCGATCTGGCCGAGGATGGTATTGCCGCGCCGGATCAGGACCACGAGCTCCGACTTCGTCTCGAGGTTGCACGCGAGATAGTTCCCGGCGGCGGTGACGTCGGGGACGTTTTGATCCCGGCCCGTCGCGACCGCCGTGCCGCACACGCCCCGCCCGATGGGAATGCGCGTGTGCGGGGTGTCGCGCCCCGCGTACGCCTCCAGCACGAGCTCGTCGCCGTGCAGCATGTAGGCGTAGACGGACGTGTACGGCGCGCCCAGGGCGCGGATCCTGTCGCAGGCCAGCCGCAGCAGCTCCGATCGGGTCGCGTCATGCAGGTGGGCGGCGCGCAGCGCGCGCACGATGCCGCTCGCGGTCGTGGCGGTCGTCATAGCCCTATATCTATCTTTGGCGCGACTCTCTCGGAAGCGCGCGCGGTGTCCGTTCGCCTGCTGGTCCTGATCCCCGCGGCCGCGGCGATCAGCCTTGCCCTCTCCGCCGCGGTGGACGCGGTCGCCCTGCCGCTGTTCCTCGACACGACGGGTACCGTTCTCGCCACCGCCCTCGCCGGCCCCGGCGCGGGGATCGCCACCGGCGTCGTGACATCCGCGGTGAACACGCTGCGCAATCCCACCTTCTGGCCCTTCGTCGTCGTGCAAATCATCGTGGCGCTCTACGCCTGGCTCGCGGCCCGCGCCGGGTTGTTCCGGAGCCTCAAGACCGCGGTCCCCGCGGGACTCGGTCTGGGCGTGCTCGCGGCGGCGACCTCGACGCCCATCTCGTACGTCGTGTTCGGCTGCACCACCACGGGCGGAATCGCGCTGACCACGGCGCTCGGCCGCGCACTCGGGCTGCCGCCGCTCGGCGCCTGTTTCTTCGGGAGCTTCGTAGCCGACTTCGGGGACAAGGCGGTCACCTTCGCGCTCGTCACCTCGGTGCTGCACGCCCTGCCGCGGCGCACGGCGGCCCGCTTCCCCTGGGCCTTGCGCGCCGTCGGCATCGCCGGGTCCGCCGGCCCCGCGTGAGCCGCCGGCACCCCTTCACGCTGCTCGCGCTCGTGGCCGCCCTGACCGCGCTCGCCTGGATCCTGCCCGCTCCCGCGGGCGGTCTGGGCACGGCCGCCGCGGCGCTCGCACTCGCGGCGGCGGCCGGCCCGCGCCGCGTGCTCGTCCCCGCGCTCGTCACGGCGGCGCCGTTCTGGCTGTTCCTGCTCCTGCTGCACGATGTTCCCTCGACGATCGCCATCGGGCTGCGCCTCACGACCATGATCGCGAGCGTGGTGTGGGTCGGCGCGCTGCTGCCCCCGGGACGGCTGGTGGAGGCGATGGTCGCGGCAGGGTGGGGCGTCACCGCAGCCTATCTCTTCGCGGCCGCGCTGTCCGCGGTCCCGCTGCTCAAGGCACGGGCCCAGCGAATCGTCGACGCCCAGCGGTGTCGTGGCCTGTCGCCGCGCGGTGGTCTCGGCCGCCGCCTGCGCGCGCTGCGGGCACTCGCGCTGCCGCTGGTACTCTCAGTGCTGCACGAGGTGGACGAGCGAGCCCTGGCTCTCGAGACGAGGGGGTTCGTCCCGGGCGCCCGGCGCACGCCGCTCGCGCCACCGCGGGACGGCACAGGCGAGCGGGCGGCGCGGTGGCTGTTGCTCGTCGCGTGCGGCGCCGCCCTCGCCTGGAGGATCGCGTGGCGCGGCTAACGCTCGAGCGCGTGAGCTTCTGGTATCCCGCCACGGAGCGACCCGCGTTGCGAGACGCGTCGCTCGCCGTGGCGCCGGGCGAGGTAGTTGCGCTCGTGGGCAACGTCGGCGCCGGCGCTTCCACGTTGCTGCTCGTGGCCGCCGATCTGGCGCCGCGCGTCGTCGGGGGGATCATCAAAGGCACGGTAGACTTCCGGGGAAGGGGGAACGGGGAGGGGGGGCGAGGGATCGTGCTGCCGACCCCCTGGACGCAGCTCTCGGGGATGGCGTTCACGGTCCGGGATGAAGTGGCGTTCGGTCCCGCGAACCTCGGCTGGCCCAGGGAACGGATCGCCGGGGCGGTCGATCGCGCGCTCGACGCGCTCGGCATCGGCGCCCTCGCGGCGCGCGATCCCGCGACGCTCTCGGGTGGCGAGCTGCAGCGCGTCGTCATCGCGGGGATCGTCGCCATGGAGCCTGCCCTGGTGCTGCTCGACGAGCCCACAGCCGAGCTCGATCCCGAAGGAGCGGGACTGGTGTGGCGGTTGGTGCGGGCGCTCGCCGGGGACGGGTGCTCCGTCGTCGTGGCGACGAGTGACCTGAACGCGCTGCCGGAAGTGGCCCACCGGATCGTCTGGATGGAGGACGGCGCCGTGCGGCGGATCGGCGATCCGGCGCTCCTGGCGGAGAACGCGCTGTGCGAGGCAGGCCTCGCGACCACGGTCGCGGACGTGTGGCGCACGGCGCGACTGGGCGCGCCCTACCCGTTGACCGTCGCGCAGGCGGAGGAGCGGTGGCGGCAGTGAGCGCCGAGCTCCGCTTCGGGCAGGTCTCCTTTTCCTATGGAACGGTGCCCGCGCTGCGGGACGTGTCGTTCGCGCTCGCGCCGGGCGAGCGCGCGGCGCTGCTCGGTCGCAACGGGGCGGGGAAATCCACGCTGCTGCGCCTGGTGACGGGCCTGCTCCATCCCGCGGCGGGCAAGGTCTCGGTGGGCGACTGGGACACGAGCGGCCGGACGCCCGAGTCCCTGGCCCGGCGCGTCGGCTCGGTGTTTCAGCACGCCGACCAGCAGCTGTTTGCGCGCTCGCTGCGAGACGACGTTGCGTTCGGGCCGCGCGCGTTGGGGCTCGCGGCGGCGGAGGTCGCGCGGCGCGTGGACGGCGCGCTGGCGGCGCTCGAGCTCTCCGCCCACGCCGCCGAGCATCCCTACGATCTGCCGCCGGCGTTCCGCAAGCTCGCCGCGCTCGCGGGGGCGTTCGCGCTCGAGCCCGCGGTGCTCGTGCTCGATGAGCCGACCGCCGGCCTCGATCGCCCGCTGCGCGCGCGCGTTGCGCGTGCGCTCTCGGAGCGCGCCGCCGCGGGGGTCGTCGTGCTCGTCGCCACGCACGATCTGGCATTCGCCGCGGAGGTCCTCGAGCGTGGCCTCGTGCTCGACCGGGGCCGGCTCGCGTGGGACGCGCCGCTCGCCGCGTTGCTCACGTCGTCGGAGCGGCTCACGCCGCTCGGCCTCGCGCCGCCCGTCGGCGCGGCGCTGTCCGCGGCGCTCGATCTGCCCGGCCGGCCGGTGCGCGAGCGTGACGTGGCGCACACGCTCGCGCGCGTTGCAGCGGCCAGGGGCCGGGTCTAGATTCCCACGCCTGACCCATGCCGGATCCGGAGCTCATCGCCCAACGATTGGCGCGCTGTGTGGAGCTGTTTCGCGACCCCGACGCGAAGCAGGTTCAGAAGGCGGAGTTCCGCACCCTCCTGGGGCTGCTCAAGGACCAGACCGTCGTCATCACGGAATCGGCCGGCCAGCTGGTCGTCAACGGCGTCGCCGTCCAGGGCAAGGTCGGCTCGCTGGTCCAGCGGATCGGGCTGCACAACGTCGGCGAGATCACGATCCAACCGCACGCGCCGCCCAGCGACGTGTTCGAGCTGCTCCGGGCCCTATCGGACCAGCCGGCCCTCGGTACGGAGGACATTCCGACCCGGCTCCGCCAGGCGGGTGTCAACCAGGTCACGGTGGCCATTGCCGACTTCGCGCCGCCGGCCCGCGTCTCCGGCCCGACGTCGCGCGCGGCGTCCGAGAGCGACGACGTGCTGGGCGACCTCGAGCGCAACCCCCAGGCACCGGACGTCAGCCGGCTGCTCGACGCACTGGTTCGTCAGGTCGAGACCGCGTTCAAGGCCGGCCGGTTCGAGGAGGTGCTGACGCTGATCGCCGGCATCTCGCGGGGCCACCAAGCGGTGCCGCGCGGTAGCGACGCGCGGCGTCACTACGGAATCGCGTTCAAGCGCGTCTATACGAAGGCGATGCTAGACCGGCTGGCCCATCTCGTGAGCGTACCCAAGCACCGGAGCGACGCGATCCTCGCCCTGCAACGGGCGGGTGCGGGCGGCGTGAAGGTGCTGATCGACCTGCTCGTCGCCGCGCCCACGATGTCCGAGCGGCGCGTCCTGTTCGACGCGCTCAGCCAGATGAAGGAAGGCACCGGCCAGCTGGTGCAGATGCTCGATCATCGACAGTGGTTCGTCGTCCGCAACGGCGCCGAGCTCGTGGGGGAGCTGGGCCTCGAGGACGCGGTGCCAGCGCTCGCGCGGCAGCTCGAGCACCCGGACGACCGGGTCCGCAAGGCAGTGGCGCTCGCCCTCGCGAAGATCGGGAGCGGCAGCGCCGCAGAGCCGCTGCTGCACGCGCTGCGCGACAGGTCTCCCGAGGTGCGGATGCAGGTGGCGCTCGGGATCGGGGGACTCAAGGCCGGCGCCCTCGCGATGCCGCTCGTCGTCGCGATGGAGGAAGAGCAGGACGAGGCGGTGGAGCGCGAGCTGATCCTGGCTCTCGGCCGCATCGCGAGTCCCGACGCCGTGCTGGCGCTCATCAAGGTCGTTCAGCCGGCGGGGCGGTTCTTCGGGCGCAAGCCCACGGTGCTGCGCATGGCCGCCGTGGAGGCGCTGCGGCTCGCCGGCACTGCCGCCGCCATCGGCACGATCGAAGGCCTGGTGGCCGACTCGGACGCCGAGGTGAAGGAAGCCGCCCAGGCGGCCCTCCTGGACCTCAAGAAGCGGAGATAGCGGCGGCTCAGCGAGGAATGAAGTTCGTCTCTGGAGTGAGGCTCTTGGCGAACGCGGCGATCAAGCGGGCCGTGCGCTCCAGGTCCTCGACCGCGACCATCTCGTTCGGGCTGTGCATGTAGCGGTTGGGGACGCTCACCAGGCCGGTCGGGATGCCCCGCAGCGCGTTGTAAATGGCGTCGGCGTCGGTGCCGGTATCGTGGGGCGCCGCCTGGACGCTGTAGGGCAGCTGCTCGCGCTCCGCGCACTGCACCAGCATCTCGAAGACGACCGGGCTCACGGCCGAGCCGCGTGACAGCACGGGCCCCCCGCCGAGCTTGTGCTCCCCGGCGCGCTTCTTCTCGGCGCCCGGATAATCGGTCGCGTGCGTGACGTCCACCACGAGCGCCACCTGGGGATCGATGCCCACCGCGCTGGTGCGCGCACCGCCGCCCATCCAGGCGATCTCTTCCCGCGTCGTCGCCACCGCGAATACGGCCGCGTGCTTGGGACGGTCCTTGGCGAGAAGGCGGGTGGCCTCGGCGACCAGGTAGGCACCGATGCGGTTGTCGATGCTGCGCGACACGATACGCCCGTTGGGGAATTCCCGCACCGCGGCGTCGAGCACGCCCGCGTCCCCTACCCGGACCCGCGCGAGCGCCTCGGCCTTGGTCGCGGCGCCGACGTCGATCCAGAGGTCGGAGATCTTCGACACCTTGTCCATCTCCTCCTTCTTCATCAGATGCACGGCCTGCTTGCCGATCACGCCGCACACGGACTCCTTCGGCCCGAGGATCACGACGCGCTGGCCCACGAGCACCTGCGGGTCCCAGCCGCCGATCGCGGCGAAGTAGAGGTACCCCTCGTCGTCGATGTGCGTTACCTGGAGCCCGATCTCGTCGATGTGACCCGCCAGCATCAGCCGCGGCCGGCCCTTGGCGTTGAGCGCCGCGACCGAGTTGCCGTGGACGTCGGCCGTCACCTCGTCGGCGAATGTCTTCACCTCCTCGCGCCACACCCGCGCCGGCCCCGTCTCGAAGCCGGATGGCCCCGGCGTGTCGAGCAGCCGCTTGAGAAAGTCCAACGTGGGTTTGGTCATCGCACCGGGTCCGTGGTCGAGAGGCGGCACGCGGCCGCGCTCGGGGAAGATGGAGTTAGCCGAGGAGAATTGCGAGCCGCGTCAACCCGCGATCAACCGCGCCAGGATTTCGGCCGCATCCACGAGGCGCGGGCCCGGACGCGAGGTATACGCATTCCCGTCCATGAATTCGACGCGCCGGCCGAGCAGCACCCGCGCGTCCCGGTCCGTGACGGCGGCGAGCTCCTGCTGGGCGCGGGCGACGTCGAAGCCGCACAGCGCGACGACCACGAGGTCCGGCGCGAGCGCGGACAGCTCGCGCCAGGAGCGCCCAGCGGAGCGCTCCCCCGGACGGCCGGCCGCATCGCGGCCGCCGGCGATCTCGACCAGCTCGGGCACCCAGTGGCCCGCCACGTAGGGCGGGTCGAGCCACTCCAGAACCAGGACACTTGGGGGCGTGGGCCGTCCTAAAGGACTCCCTGACGGTCGCGGGGCGTGGGCCTGCCGGATGCGCCGTAGCCGATAGCGCAGCCCCGCGACGACCTCGTCCGCCTCGTCCTCCAGGTTGAGCGCCGCGCCGACCTTGCGGATGTCGGCGAGCACGCCGTCGAGGGTGTGGGCGTGCAGCATCACGACCCACGGCGTCGGGTTGAGGGCGGCGACGAGCTGTCCCAGCCCGCTCTCGCCCACCGCACAGACCTCGCACAGCGACTGCCCCAGGATCACATCCGGGCGCAGCTGGGCGATCAGCTTCACGTCCACCTCGACGGACGGTGTACCGGTCCGCCGCGCCGCCGCCATGGCGCGGTCGATCTCGGCGGAGGGCAGCGACGGGTCCAGCCGCGTGCGGGTGACGTGGGGGAGGGCGCGGGCCTCCGGCGGGTAATCGCACTCGTGGGAGACCCCGACCAGCCGGGGCAGCGCCCCCAGGGCCGCGACCATCTCGGTGGCCGCCGGGAGGAGGGAGACGACCCGCATGCTCTGTCCCTAGACCGTGCGCGGCGTCACTGCTTGCGCAGGCCGATGCGAAACAGCAGGGCGCCGAACAGGCCGAACAGGATGAGCGCCGGGGTGTTCGCCGTCGCGAACACGCCCAGATGGTGGTACCACCCGACCGATTCGGCGAGCCAGTCAGCGGCCCGTCCTCGCGCGCTGCCGGCGCCGGCGATCGCGGCCACGACGATGCCCGCAATGGCACCGCCGGCGATCATCCCGCTCGAGAACAGGACGCCCGGCCCCGACTCAACTTCGGCGAGCGACCGATTCTCCGACTTCACACGCTGCTCGACGAGCCACCGGATGACGCCGCCCGTGAACATCCCCGCGGACGTGGTGATCGGCAGGTAGACACCCACCGCCACCGGGAGCGCCTGGATGCCGGCGAGCTCTAGGGCGATGGACAGGAACACCCCGATCAGCACGAGGGCCCACGGCAGGCGGTGCGTGAGAATCCCGTCGGTGATCAGCGCCATCAGGGTAGCCTTCGGGGAATCGAGCCGCTTGAGCTCGCGCCCGCGGTATTCGCGGACGCGGCCGCCGATCCCGGGATCGACAACGTACCGGATCTCGTGGGAGGCGGGGTCCACGAGGTACTTGCCCGGCGGCACGGCTTGCGTCTCGACGTAGACGCGGACGACCTGATAACTCCGCGTGTCCACCGAGTCGCTGCCGCCGACGGTGAAGCCGGACATCGTCTCGGGCATGACGACGACGTTGCCGTCGGCGCTCTTGCCGCCCGCGGGCGCCAGGAAGCCGGCGTGCGTCTCCGGGACCTCGTAGCGATAGGAGCTGTTCAGGAACGTGAGCGTCCAGCCCACGGCCAGCGCTGCGGCGATCGCGCCCACGAGGATCGCGATCTGCTGGCGCCGCGGCGTGGCGCCCACGAGGAAGCCCGTCTTCAGGTCCTGCGAGGTATTGCCGCCGTTCGCGACCGCCACGGCGATCACGCACGCGATCGAGATGGCGCGCACCCGATCGTCGATCTGGGTCCAGCCGAGCAGCAGGAAGATGAGCGAGATCGCGATCAACGAGGCGATGGTCATCCCGGAGATCGGGTTCGCGGAGCTGCCGATCTGCCCGCAGATGCGGGAAGAGACGGTCGTGAAGAAGAAGCCGAACACGATGATGAGCAGTCCGCCCAGCAGGTTGACGCCGATGGATGGCAGGAACGCGAGCACGAGGGCCAGCAGCAGCGAGCCGAACACGGTCACCGTGATCGGGAGGTCGTCGTCGGTGCGGAGCTTCGCGACGACCGCCTGGCCCACGCGGCTCGCCTTCAGGTCCGCGAACCCCGCCTTGAAGGCGCTCGCGATCGTCGGGAGCGACCGCACGAGCGCGATGATCCCCGCGGTCGCCACGGCCCCCGCGCCGATGTAGAAGACGAACGCCGCGCGGACCTCGCCGGCCGACATCTCGGCGATGAGCTTGGTGGCGGGGTACATCGGCGTCGTCATCGCTGCGCCGAAGAGCTTGATGGCCGGCATCAGCACCAGGTAGGCGAGGCAGCCCCCCGCGAACAGATACCCCGCGATGCGCGGCCCGATGATGTACCCCACCCCCATGAGCTCGGGCGCCGCCTCCAGCCGCACCTCGGCGCCCTGGAACCAGCGCAGCACGCGGCCCGGATATTCCTGCCACAGCTTGAGCGCCGTCATCAGGAACTTGTAGACGAAGGCGAGCCCGAACGCCTGGAACACGGTCTTCGCGTGGACGCCGCCCTCCTCGCCCGCGATCAGCACCTCGGCGCACGCCGTGCCCTCCGGGTAGGGCAGGTTGCCGTGCTCCTTCACGATGAGCGCGCGGCGCAGCGGGATCATCATCAGGATACCCATGAGCCCGCCCGCCATCGCCAGGATCGCGACGCGCCCGATGTCGAGGTCGTAGCCCATCAGGAGGATCGCGGGGATCGTGAACACCACGCCGGCCGACACCGAGTCCGCGGCCGACCCGGTAGTCTGGACGATGTTGTTCTCGAGAATCGTGGCCCGGCCGATGGCGCGGAAGATCGTGATCGAGAGGACGGCGATGGGGATCGAAGCCGAGACCGTGAGGCCGATCTTCAGGGCGAGGTAGACGTTGGAGGCGCCGAAGATCAGTCCCAGGATCGAGCCCAGGACGAGGGCGCGCCCCGTGAGCTCGGCCGGCGACTGCGCGGCGGGAACGTACGGCTGGTGGTCGGGCATGCGGTTCCCTGGATGCGGGTGGTCGGGATGAGCGGACAATGTGACGTCCGAGCGGCGTGCGTGTCTAGACGGGGTTAGCTTGGGCGCATGACCGCTCCCGCCCCGTTGCGCCGCACGTTCGTCGGCCCGCAGGGGATTCGCGCCGGCTGGCGCTTGCTGCTGTTCGTGGTGCTCGCCCAAGGCGTGATCGGCCTGCCCCTGCAATGGTTCGTGGTCCGCGTGCTCGGGCTGGGCGACGGCGGTGAGTGGACGGCGCCCGGGTTCATGCTCGCCGAGACGGTGGGCGGCCTGGGCATCGTTCCGACCTTCGCCGCGGCCTGGCTCATGTCGCGCATCGAGCGCCGGCCATTCGGTGCCTACGGGCTGCCGTGGCGTGGAGCGTTCGGGCGCCAGTTCTGGGCCGGCTGGGGCTGGGGGCTCGGCGGTGTGGCCGCGCTGGCGGCGCTGATCGCGGCGTTGGGCGGGCTACGGGTGGCCGGATGGGCCCTGTCGGGCGCCGCACTCGCGCGCGCGGCGGTGCTGTGGGCGATCGCGATGACGCTCATCGGGCTCGCCGAGGAGTTCGCGTTCCGCGGCTACCCGCAGTTCACGCTGGCGTCGGGGATCGGCTTCTGGCGGGCGGCCGCGCTGCTCTCGCTCGTGTTCGGCGGGCTGCACTACTTCCTCAAGCCGATGGAGAACCTGGCGGACTTCGCGAGCGTCGGGCTGATCGGTCTGTTTCTGTGCCTGACGTTGCGGCGCACCGGCAGCCTGTGGTTCGCCGTCGGATTCCACGCGGGGTTCGACTACGCCGCGCTCACGGTCGTCGGCGCGCCCAACACGGGCAACGGAGGCCGGCCCGTCGGCGACCACCTGCTGGCCACGACGTTCACCGGGCCGGATTGGCTGACGGGCGGGCCGCGCGGGATCGAGGCGAGCCTGCTCGTCTTCCCCGTGATCGCGGTGCTGTTCGTGCTGTTCGACCGGCGGTATCCCGCCGCCGCGGCTCCGCGGTAAAAAGCCGCCGTTCCACTCGTGGCACCTCGCTCGCGGCCCGGGGTAGAGACGCAGCCTATGGAGACGACGCGCGAGCGGGAACCGATACCGCGCGCGCTCCAGCACGCCCTCGGTGGGCGGTACGTGCTGGAGCGCAGGCTCGGTCGCGGCGGGATGGGGGATGTCTACCTCGCTCGCGAGCCGCGCCTCGCCCGGCGCGTCGCGATCAAGGTGTTGCCGCCGGACCGGGCCATGCAGCCGGCGGCGCGCGAGCGGTTCCTCCGCGAGGCCCGGACGGCGGCCGGCCTTTCTCACCCGAACATCGTGCCGATCTTCGCCGTCGACGAGGTGGACGACTTCGTCTTCTTCGTCATGGCCTACGTGGACGGCGAGAGCCTCGGTCAGCGCATCCGGACGCGCGGCCCGTTGCCGCCGGCCGAGGTCGCGCGCGTGCTGAAGCAGGTCGCCTGCGCCCTGGCGTACGCTCACGACCACGGCGTGGTCCACCGCGACGTGAAACCGGACAACATCCTGCTCGAGAATCCCACCGGGCGGGTGTTGGTCACGGATTTCGGCATCGCTCGCGTCGGCGCGGGAGGCGGCAACACGGGTCCGCGCGAAGTGATGGGGACGGCCGAGTTCATGAGCCCCGAACAGGCGAGCGCCGCCGTGGTGGACGGTCGCAGCGATCTCTATTCCCTCGGCGTGGTCGCCTACTACGTGCTCTCGGGCCGGCTGCCGTTCGAGGAGCGCGACGCGTACGCGCTCATGGCGCGGCACGCAACCGAGCCCGCGCCGCCGCTCGCCTCGGTCGCCCCGGCGGTGCCCCGTCCGCTGGCGCGCATCGTCGACCGCTGTCTCGCCAAGGAGCCGTGGGCCCGGTTCGCCGGCGGCTCGGAGCTGGCGGAGGCGATCGACCATGCCGCCCTGCTCCAGGCCGCGCCGCCGATCGCGGTGCGAGCCTTTCTCGTCGAAAGCCGGCACCTCTCCGGCCCCGCGCTCGTCTACGCGACGCTGGCCGGCCTCGCCGTGCCGCTGCTCACCGGATCGTTCTGGTCCGGTGAGACGCTCGCGACGAAGCTCCTCGCGGCCGGTGGCGTGGCATGGGTGCTGCTCTTTCCGCTCGGGTACATGGTCAGGCGGGTGCGTCGCCTCTTCGCAGCGGGCTACGAACAAGAGGACCTCGTGGAGGTGCTCGAGGCGGCGCTGGCCCGGCGACGCGAGGAGCTGGCGTTCCTCTACGGGGAGGGTCCGTCGGGGTTCGAGCGCACCATGCGCCGCCTCAGCTACGCCGCCCTGGTGGTGGCGGCGGCTGCGGTTGGGCTCCATCTCCTCGAGCCCCTGCCGCTGCCCGATGCCTCGCTGTTCGCGACGTTCGGCGTGTCGGCGCTCGCCGCGCTGCTCGCCGCGATCGTCGCCCGGGCGCGGACGGAGCACCGCACCGACCCCAAGGCGGAGCGCCGCCTGCGGTTTTGGCGCGGGCCGCTGGGCCGCGGGCTATGCCGTGTGGCCGCGCTCGGACTGCGCGTGCCGCCCGTTACCGCACCCTACCGCCTAGCCGACGGAGTCGCTCCCCCGCCTCCTTGAGCTGCTCCTTCGTTTTGCAAAACGCGAACCGCACGAGCTTCCGCCCAAGCTCTGGCCGGCTGAAGAAGCTCGATCCGGGGACGGGTGCGACGCCCGCTTCGCAGGTGAGCCAGCGCGCGAACGCGTCGTCGGGTAGGTCGGAGATCGCGGAGAAGTCCGCTAGGACGTAGTAGGCGCCCTCGGGTGGCGTGCAACGGAACCCGGCCGCGCCGAGCGCGCCACACAGGAGATCCCGGCGGGCGCGGTAGTCGGCGGCGAGGCCGCGGTAGTACTCCGGCCCCAGCGTCTCGAGCCCGATCGCCACGGCCTCCTGCAGCGGCGCCGGTGCACCGACCGTCAGGAAGTCGTGCACCTTGCGAATCGCGTCCGTGGCCGCGGCGGGTGCGACGATGGTCCCGATGCGCCACCCCGTCACGCTGAAGGTCTTGGACGCGCCGCTGATGGTGATCGTGCGCTCCCGCATCCCGTCGAGCGTCGCGATCGGGATGTGGCGGCCGGCGTAGTAGATGTGCTCGTAGATCTCGTCCGTCACGGCGTAAGCGTCGTGTCGCCGGCAGAGGTCGGCGATGGCCTCGAGCTCGCGCCGCGACAGCACCCGGCCGGTGGGGTTGTTCGGCGTGCACCCGATGATGGCGCGCGTGCGCCTGGAGAACGCGGCGCCGAGCCGGTCCAGATCCAGCTCCTGGCCGGCCGCCATCGGCACGTACACCGGTTTCGCGCCACACAAGATCGCGTCGGGCCCGTAGTTCTCGTAGAAGGGCTCGAACACGATCACCTCGTCGCCCGGATCCACGATGGCGAGCAGCGCGGCGGCCATTGCCTCCGTGGCACCGCACGTCACGGTCACCTCGGTCTCAGGATCCACCCTCATGCCGTACCACTCGCCGTACTTCGCGACGAGGGCGTCGCGCAGCCGCTTCGCCCCCCAGGTGATGGCGTACTGGTTCACGTCGTCATGGATCGCGCGGGCGGCCGCCTCCTTCAGCACCTCGGGGGCCGCGAAGTTGGGGAACCCCTGGGCGAGGTTGATGGCGGCGTGCTCATTCGCGAGCCGGGTCATGCCGCGGATCACGGATTCGGTGAAGCCATGGGTG
>Ga0209376_1000041_pt1 | contig 123506 bp, 101 predicted proteins | sample GraSoiAngelo_134_FD_185891 | JGI IMG/M metagenome (GOLD analysis project Ga0209376, IMG submission 185891) | Grasslands soil microbial communities from the Angelo Coastal Reserve, California, USA - 14_0929_05_30cm (SPAdes) (version 2) | ecosystem: Environmental > Terrestrial > Soil >... | reverse complement strand
CTGTTTTCCACTCTTCTTTTGATAGGCTTGCAGCGTCAGAGATCGAGAAGGATCGGAAAGATGCGATCCCGCCAATGGAGACCGAAGCAGCATCCCCTTCGGCATGTGCCTTTCCCAAAAAGACATGGGCTCGCCGAAAACGCGAATGTCCAAGCCATTGGCGGCTCGAAGATGAGCGGCCGCAGACAAGCCATAAGGGCCGGCCCCTACAATTGCTACGTCACATTTCGCCATGTTTTTTTCATTCAGTCCGAGATGGATTTACCATTTGATTTCCAAGTTTCAGGCTAGGCTACGGTGCACTCTCCGGGCTTCCTTGGTTCGAGAGAACCAAGCAGCAAGATCATGCAAGGCAATTTACCTACCATCAAGTTTCGGGACAAGCAGGTGTCCGACTGAATTGCGTATCGGGAAAATGCTCAGGAAGAATCAAGCATCGGGGCTTGCTCGATCCGCCGCGTAAACGCAATTCAATTTGCCGACCGGGGCAACGGCTCCTTTGGCCAGCTGACAGCCCGACGTTGAAACTGTAATCCGATTCCAAACCGTCCGTCGGGCAGCCGTTGACAATAGACAACTCGCGCAACAGTTCGCAGATCCCCCACAATTGAGCTGACCAGTAGTCGTTCATTCAATTCTTTGGCGCGTTGACTCAGAACGCGTATTCCAAGCGAGCAAACGTTTTCCGTAGTGGTTCGTTCAGCGGCGGACGGGTCCTGAGGGCTGGATACCTCAACTGGAACAGCCAGCCGAATCCGTCTTTCAAGTCGTCCTGATCCCGCGGGCATTTGCCTTATCACCTTGTGAGCTGGTTTCTGTCGGTCAGCACCGGGCTGGGCGGCACCGAAGAGCTAAGGGAACTAACACGAAGTCCAGCTACGAGGGATCTCCAGAAACCAGAAAGCCTATTGGCTACAGGAACCAATCTCCGTTTCGAAACAGGACGCTAATCGTTGTCGTTTCTGTTCATACATTGCCTGGTCTGCTTTCATCATCAGGTCTGCGATCGACGCTGGGCTGTCCGGATCAAATCGCGCGACGCCCATGCTAAGAGATATCGAGTAGCGAGACTGCTTGGCGCTGATGGATTTCAATAACTCGAAGAGACGAGCTCTGATCGTGGCCTCGCAGTGCCCGGCTGCCTCAACCGCAAGAACAGCGAACTCGTCTCCCCCCAGACGAGCGACAACATCCGAGTCGCGAAATGTTTCTTCCAAAACTTCAGCCGTGCGCTCCAACGCGCAGTCGCCCTCCAAATGGCCTAGCCTGTCGTTGATCTGTTTCAGGTGGTCTACATCCATCATAAAGAGCAACATTCCACGACCAGATCGGCGCGCAAGTTTCAATTGGCGTTCTGCCAAGGCCATAAAACCACGGCGGTTATACAAGCCTGTGAGCTCGTCCGTAAGGGCGAGATTACCCAGTTCTGCTTGTAGCGTGTACTGCTTCGCGGCGCAGCGGACCGCGCGTATCAATAGCTCACTTACCTGCTGACTTCGGGCGTCACCAAGCGACGTGCCGCCAGCTTTTGTCCGTACGTCCTGCAGCAGGCTGGCGAGCTCTTGATTTGCTTCGGAAAGCAAAGTATGGAAAACGTCATCAACCGCTCTGTTTCTCTTGCCAGATAACGAGCCCGGAACTCTGCGCCGAAACACTGATTCAGAATCAACCGCCACGTTCAGGATCGCGACGTCTGACGCATCGTTTTCATTTTTGGCGCTCGACCGCTTACGCGGGGAACTTCTAAATCTATTCGATCCAATCGGCATTTGCGTGCGTCCTTGAACTGCGAACGGTCCTCCCTTGCAATGTCGGGTTGTTTTCATACTGTCCCTTGCGACCGTGGCTCCGTGTGCCACTTAAAAAACCTCCAATGCTTTGAGTTCGGCCCGCCTCCGTGTCAGTGCAGTTCGGTATTTGGGGTGATCGAGGTGGGGGCCCTGTCCATGGAGGCGGCCCGCTCTCTTCACTGCACCATAGCCTGTCGCCAAATTAACTCAATCCGGTGAACTATGCATTCGAAGTGAGGATAATGATTGAGACATTACAGAGGCTTAACCTGAGACGCAGCCGTCAGGCCTGGATCAAGCCATTGCGGATAGCGTAGCGAACCAGACTCGCTGTCTCGTGGATGTCCAGCTTCTTCATGAGCCTTGCCCGGTGCGATTCGGCAGTTTTTACACTAATGCCGAGATGCGCTGCAATGTCCTTCGTGGACTTGCCTTCACCGACCAATTGAAGTACCTGGCGCTCGCGCCCCGAAAGAGGGTCAGTCGTGACATATGTTTTGGATAGATAGGCATCAACGACAGCTCGCGATATGTTCGGACTGAGATATACGGATCCGCGACAGACTTCTTGAATCGCGTGCACGAGATCGGCCCCCGCCTGGCTTTTCAGGACATATCCTCTCACTCCGGCACGCAGCGACTCGGTGACATATTGATCCTCCGAATGTTGCGTCAGCAGTATCACCTTGGTCTTAGGAGATGATTTTTTCAATTCGCGAGCGGCATCGACGCCATTCAAGACCGGCATGCTGATGTCGATGATGGCCACGTCAGGCTGCGTAGTCTGTACCGAGCGCAAAGCTTCCTGTCCATCCGAGGCTTCGCACACAACCTGAAATCCCTGTTTTTCCAGTAATGCCCTCAGTCCTTGTCGGATGAGGGCATGATCATCAGCGAGCAATACACGCGTGGGCATTGTACCGCAGGCAGGTTAAGGAGTTTCGGCACCTCAAGGCAATCGGGTCGTTCCCTTATTTTTCTGAGGTAAACACCTGATTAGGTTGGAGTTCCATTTGGGGAACGGCCTTTCCCAGCTATCCTTATCGCACTGAAACCCCAGAACTTCCAAGACCGTCGGAAATGGACGCTCGAATGACCCATTTCAAGGGTTATGACCACCTTCAAGAATTAAGAATAAAGTTGCGATGTACAATTGGGTTGTTGCATGGAGCGAAATCGGTTTGTTGTTCGATCGCTTATGCGCAGTTTGGGCCATGCTTTCGGCGCAGAAGAGGCGCGCGCATGAACAGTGTCGAGAGGCTCTTGGAAAAGATGAACCTTGAACGCCGGAGTCTGCAAAGAGAGACACCTGAAAGACTCTCCTACATCCAGTTCGAGCCGGAGGGCGGGGGAATCGTGTTGAACGCCTCCGAACAGGGTCTCGCTTTTCATGCCGCGAATGCGGTGCGTCAGCCCGGCCCAATTCGTCTGTCTATTTCGCCCAATCCCACGCAGCGGCTCGAGCTCGCCGCTGAAATTGCTTGGATGGATGACGCGAGAAAGTTCGGAGGGCTGCGCTTCACGGAAGTCACCGCGGAGGCGAAGAATGGAATTCGTCAATGGCTGGCAGAAACAGCCGAATCAGTGACTCCGGATACCAATCCTGCAGGTCCGTCGTATGCCTCAAAGGATGAAATTGATCCTGGCCTCGCCGCATGGAAAAGCACACTCAACCGACCGCGGATAGTTTCGAGTCTGGATGATGCCAGGCGTCCTCTCGCGATGCATGCCCCATTATCAGCGCCTCGATTTTCGAATATCCCGCCGACCGCGCGCCTGTCAGCGCCATTCTCGCAGAGAAGTCAGACGCCTTCTTCTCTCGCGCCGCTGGTTCGCGGTGTCGCACTGGGGATTCTCTTTTTTGCCCTCGTTTTCGCGGCCTTCTTGTTCTTGGGAAATGTTCGTCAGGGCGTAGGGAGCTCGCTCATCCGCTTTGGGGAGAAACTCAAGAGCGATTCGGATGCACCAAGGGAAGCCTCTTCATCATTGCATATTCAGACCTCGGACCCTGGCCCTGGAAACCCTCCGCCTGTCCCAGACCTAACTCGAGAGGCTTCCTCAACGGAGACGCCGGATGAATCCCGCCCTGCATCATCTGCCGCATCAGCCACTGAAGCAGGAAATCCTACGGACACTCGCAAGACAGATCTTCCGATTTCCCGATTACATTTTCCGGACATGCATTCGAGGAGTGATCGCAGCGCCCTTGCACAACAGCTGTGGTCTGCAGTAGAGGCTGGGGATAGTTCTGCGGAGGCTGCCCTTGCTCAGCTATATCTGACAGGCGACGGCGTTCCAAGGAGTTGTGAACAAGCGCGGGTCCTATTGCGGGCAGCGTCGAAAAAAGGCAACACCGCGGCCGGACAGCAGCTGCGAAAGCTCAACAATAGCGCCTGCCGATAAACGCGAGCATTGCGGGGATATCGGGGTGTAGGGTTTCATTGAAGCGCAAACCGTCTCTCCACCGGACCGACACACCGGTCCGAGCCTTTAACTTTAAGGCTCCACTAATCTCCGGCGGACTGCGTAGCGCACAAGACTCGCGGTTTCGTGGATATCCAGTTTTTGCATAAGTCTCATGCGGTGTGATTCGGCCGTTTTTACGCTGATACCCAGGAGTGAAGCAGCATCTTTTGTGGATTTTCCTTCCGCAATCAGCTGTAACATCTGCCGCTCGCGCACTGTCAAAGGATCGACAGGCCTATCCGATTTGGACCGATAGGCTTCGACCACTGCGCGTGAAATCCCCGGGCTTAGATAGAACTCTCCTCTGGAAACCTGCTGAATTGCGTGAATCAGATCGCTCGCGACTTGATTTTTCAGCACGTATCCCTTCACGCCGGCTTCCAGCGCTTCATAGATGTACTGATCCTCTTCATGCTGCGTCAGAAGGATGGCTTTCGTTTTTGCACAGCACCGGCTCAGTTCGCGAGCCGCAACTATGCCGTTGAGCGTAGGCATGCTGATATCCAGGACTGCTATATCCGGGTGGTGCGTTTCCGATAAACGGACTGCATCTTGTCCATCGGACGCTTCCGCCACGACTTGAAATTTCTCACGTTCCAGCAATGATCTTAGACCTTGGCGCACCAGCACGTGGTCATCTGCGAGTACGATTCGAATTGGCATGGCTATCCTCCAATGGAAGTCGAATGGAAAGCTCGGTTCCGTGGCCCGGGCGGGATTCGATTTGCAGTGTTCCGCCAATCGCGCTAACACGCTCTTGCATGGCAACTAGGCCTAGTCCATTTCGGTGCGACGCGGTCTGAACCTGATGGGGATCAAATCCCACTCCATCATCTCGGATCGAACAACAAAGCCCGTGATGTTCTTTTCGTGCACGGACCCAGATATTCTTTGCCGCTGCGTGCTTGACGGCATTGTTCAGCGCTTCTTGAACGATGCGATAGAGCGCCGTCTCGATCGGTCCTGCCAGGCGCCCGGAAAAGATCGCGTCTATTCGAATTGGGATGTTAGCCCGCTTCGAAACTCCGTCCGCCAGAAACTGGATCGCCGGGACCCAGCCAAGATCATCTAGAATCGTTGGCCGAAGTTCGTGGGAATACCGTCGCAAGTGCTTCTCAACTTCATTCAATAATTCCCTAATCCGCGTAACTTGTCCTTGCTGGGCCTCGGGCAGTTCCAAGGCCATTTCCGCCAGCGCGAGGTGAACAGCAACGAGTAGCTGTCCGGCCTCATCATGCACAGCGTATGCGATCCGCTTGATCTCCTCCTCAAGCGTTTCGTTCAATTGGCGTAAGGCCTTCACGGCATCCTGAAATCCGCGGTGCGCCATCTCATAGGGAGACAAGCACTCGGCGAGAAACTCGGAGCCTGCTCGGATGGATTCTTCCCGCTGTTTGTCACTCTCGGCATCGCGAATTAGTGCAAGTACAGCTTGATGATGCAGGGAAGCCATCTCGATGAGACTCTTTTGCTCGTTAAGCGCTCGACGGCCGAGCTCGTACGCCCGGCCCAGCGCGAGCTCGCCTCCCCCTGCCGCATATTCACGCAAGGAAGAGCGGTATTCGTCTTCAAAATTCGTTTGCGGGCTGGTCTTGCCTCGAACTGCGGTCTTCATGGATTAATACCCGTTATTCGCGTAACTAGAACAAGCGCATCGTCATTGCCGCTCCGATACTGCTCGAGGATTCTATCCGCGGCTCTTTGCGGATTCTCCCGGGCGGAAAGTGATGCCGGGAAATCGCTCCGGATTCCATCTGTCGCAAAAAAGAGTGTGTCTCCCTTCGCAACGGGAATCACCGTGGCTTGAAGGGCCGGTAACTGGGAACCGACAACGCCAGCTCGCAGAAGAAGGGACTCCTGCGAATTCCCATTTTTCGCATCCGAGCGCATCAGCACTCCATGCACATTGCCGACACCGAGCCAGGTCATCATCCCGTGTTCGGGGTTGACAAAAGCAAGGCTCAGAACAACGCCGCGAGTTGACCGGAGTTTCTCATGGCATCGTTGTACGAGCGAGATAATTGGTTCGTCGGCAGCGCTTCGGATAAGCGCGGCCGCAGCCTTGGAGACGCTGGCGGCTTCTTCACCGTGTCCTATCCCGTCAATCGCCGCGATCAGAATTCCGTTGCGGTTGCAGCACACCAGATGGTGATCGCCAGATTCTCCCTGGCCCGGAAGGACGTATTTGGCGACGCCGTATTCGACCATCGGCTCTCTTATTGTCTCCACTTCTTCACCGCCACAGTTGTTCCCTTGCCGAGTTGGGAAGTGATTTCGAATTCGTCCATCAATCGACGCACCCCCGGTAATCCAAGTCCAAGGCTTCCAGAGGTTGAAAAACCATCGCGCAGTGCTTGGCGAATATCGGGGATCCCGGGACCTTCGTCGGCGGCTATGACTGCGATGCCTTCACGATTATGACCGTTCACCTTCTTGATGGTGATTAGTCCTTTGCGCGCGTAAGACACGATGTTTCGGGCGAGTTCTGAGATGGCCGTGGCAATCAGCGTGGCGTCACCTGAAGAAAACCCGAGTTCATTCGCCACCACCCGCCCCTTCTGGCGGGCTGAGACGATATCCTGGTCGGAGTTGATTGCCACCCGGATTTCCCCAACCACACTATCGCTCACTTTCAGTTTGTGACCTTGAACTTCTCGTTCAAGTACGCCAAACCCTCTTCCAAGTCCAGCGCAGTCGCAACGCCTTCCAGCGTTAAGCCAAGCTGCACCATCGCAAAAGCTACTTCGGGCTGGATTCCAACGATAACCGTCTCCGCACCGCGCAGCCGGATCATGTGAGCGATCTCGCGCAACGTCCGCGATGCAAACGAGTCCATCACGTCCATCGCGGTGACATCGACGATAACCGCACGCGAACGAAACTTAACAACCTGCTGCACTAAGCCCATGCGCAGTTGGTTGAGGTCCGCGTCGGATAGAGCGGCCTGAAATGTTGCGATGAGGAACGCGCCCTGCTTGAGAATCGGAACTTCCACTTGGCCCTTCCTCTGCTTTGTCTAGCTTTGTTCCGCCAGAGTCGCAACTTTGTATCCCAAGAGTCTTTCCGCCTGCTCGATGCCACCCTGCAGGTCGCCGACAGTATTCATCTTGCCGAGGTCCACACCGATCGTCACCAGAGTTTGCGCAATCTCTGGCGAAAGCCCTGTGACGATGACCGTCGCGCCGAGGAGCCGCGACGCCTCAACCGTTTGCACCAGGTGGTTCGCCACGGTGACGTCCATGGCCGCCACGCCGGTGATATCAATCACCACGACTTTGGCGCGGTTCGTGCGAATTCCGCGAAGGAGCTGTTCCGTCAATTGGCGGGCACGCTGAGGGTCGATAACGCCGATGATAGGAAGAATCAAGAGTCGCTCACGAACTTGCAGCACGGGAGTGGAGAGTTCGCGGATCGCTTCCTGTTGCTGGCGAATGACGCGCTCGCGCTCTTGCACGAAGCCGACCGCCACCGTGTTTGCGATGCGGTTGGCCGCCGGCTCATAGGCGTCCAGAATGCGGTTCAGTTTCTTGAAATCATTTTGGTATTTCGCGAAGAGGGACCGCGCAAGGACGTCGCGCAACAACAGGACGATCCCCACGACTTCGTGCGTTTCAACGCCTCGGGGAATGATGCGTTCGGAGAGATTTCTCGCATATGCCTGCAATGCTTCGAAGGCCTCGGTTTCGAGAGCTTCCACGTAACTGTCGTACACCGAGGTCGCTTCCGCGAAGATCTCTTCTTTGGTCATCGCGGTCAGCAGGCGCGTCTCCGAGATGCGCACCACCCATTCCTCGCGCAATTGGGTTCGATTTTGCCGGAGGTGGGCTACTAGTTCGCGCAGAAGCTCGGATGGTTCTTCGTTCCGCTTCGATTCGGGGGGTACGGACGCAACATCACGTTTCGAAATCAAGGTTTTTCTCCTCCGCTCGAGCAAGTTCTATTTCGGGTCGATTCGGTTGAAAGCACAGAAACCTTAATAGTCAATACCATCGGATACCCGCCTTCTCAATCAAGTTAAACCCCGCATAGGCCCTCAGGTAAAGACCTTAATTGTAGGTGCCCGCTCCCGAACCATTCCTGCGAGAAGCAGCTGATTGCCCCGTTTTCTCTATGGACGTTGTTCCTCAACAGTATAAGGGGATTTTCGTCCCTCAAAGCTATAAGGGGATTCCCCTATGCGGCTTTGGACAGTGTTTGTCGCTCAGATGAGGGTACTCACCGGATTGTTGAGCGGCCCTCCGTACTGTATTTCCCTATGTGGGAGAATAATTCCCTTGAGACTTCGAACCACCGGCCGCTTCGACTTAAGCCTAATGGGGGGAGTGGATGAGGATTGCTAATCAGGTATCTGCGTTAAGGTCGGGGAATTTGCAAAAATGCCATGCGTTGAGATGGTTGCGGCCGTTCTCATGGCTGGCCTTGGCGATATTCGTCGGTTTTTCGGTTGTTCCGGCTGCCGCCCAGTCGTACGCTTACGTGCCAACTCACAAGTCGAATTCCGTCTCGGTGATCAACACCGCAAGCAGCTCCGTTGTCGCCGTCGTCCCCGTTGGGGTTCAGCCACTCCAGGCGGCCATATCGCCGGACGGGGCGTTCGCTTACATAACTAATTCCGGGTGGTTCCTCGGCAACCTCGGCAACAACGACGTCTCTGTCATCAGCACTGTCACAAACTCTGTAGTGGCCACCATACCCGTTGGACGCTTCCCCGTCGGTGTTGCTTTTGCCCCAAACGGAGCTCTTGCCTACGTCGCAAATCAGAATTCCAACGACGTTTCCGTGATTAACACTGTGACACAAACTACAGTGGCAACGATCCCTGTTGGGACGAACCCCTGGGGCGTGGCTGTCACGCCGAACGGTGCATTCGCATACGTTACAAATCAGGCCACGAACGACGTATCGGTGATCGATACTGCATCTAACAGCGTCGTCGCTACCATTCCGGTAGGAAGCAACCCCGTTGGTTTGGCCATCACGCCGAACGGGGCGTTTGCCTACGTTGCAAATTATTTGTCATCCAGTCTCTCGGTGATTAGCACGGCCACCAACACTGTTGTGGGGACGGTTTCGACGCCGACTTATCCCATCGCCATTGCTATCACTCCAGACGGGGCCTCCGCATATGTGGCCACGAACGGAGACAACATCGTATCCGTGATTAGTACTGCCAGCAACACAGCGACAGCTTCGGTCCCGGTTGGAAGTATTCCGAGAGGCGTGGCCATTACTCCAGACGGAGCCTTCGCCTACGTCTCGAACAGGATGTCAGACGACATCTCTGTAATTAGCACTGCCACCAACACGGTTGTTGCAACGATATCGGGAGTGGCGCTTCTCCCAGAAGGTATCGCCATAAAGCCATGACACAGACTCAACGCGAGTGCCCTGCGGAAGGCAGCAGAAAAATTGCCATGAATTGTGGCTCACGCAAGAAGTCCGCTTGCTTGGAAAAATCTACACGCTTTGCGTTGTCTGCACAATTCAAAGTTGCGCCACGACTGCGCGCTACACTTTTGAAATTTCAGCCTATTACCGGAATCAACGGGGGTATGGCCGCAAAGTTGCTTGAAAGCCTCCGGACACGTTGAGCTCTCATATTTTTGTTTGAGAGGAATGAAGACTGAAGATGATTGGTTCTTCCACAACCGCCGATGCTTTCTGGCAACAGGCCAATCTCTCGGAACAATGGGCCGAGTTTTCGGAAAGTGAAACCATACGAAGAGCTCAGCGTGGAGACTCCGATGCGTTTGAGCGAATCTATCGTGCGCATTGCCGACGCATCTATGCCTTGTGTCTGCGCATGGCGGGAAATTCAGCCGAGGCGGAGGACCTCACTCAGGAAGCATTCTTGACGGTTTTGCGCAAGATCCAGACATTCCGCGGCGACTCGGCTTTTTCAACCTGGCTGCACCGGATTGCGGTAAATCTAGTTCTGATGCGCTTTCGCAAGAAAACCTTGCCGGAAGCCTCACCTGAGAATATGGATGAATCGGGGAGCAATCGCGGCGGCCGACGCGAGGAACTCGGTGCCCCCGACTTGCAATTGACTGGATCGATCGACCGAGTCAATTTGGAAAGAGCGATCAAACAGTTGACACCATGTCACAAATTGGTCGTCGAACTCCATGACATCCAGGGCTACAAGCACAAAGAGATCGCCCAAATCATGGATTGGTCCATCGGGAATTCGAAGGCCCAGCTTCACCGGGCCCGCAGGCGCCTGCGTGAACTCTTACAGGAAAGTCTTCATTTGGAGTGGGCGGCGCCCCATGCGTGCAACTGAAATTAGGCTCGGCGCGAATGCGTGCGGCCTGTTATAGAAGCAAATTCCGCCAAATCTCCTACCTCGATTACCTGGACAGAAGCCTCCCGCTAGTCGACTTGCTCCCACTTCACGACACAGTGACTTGTCCGGCAGCCTGCGATGACGCCTGTCGCCGGGACGAACCTGGCTCTGTATTTGTCCACGTCCGACGTAGTTCTTCGGCCCGACTGATAACGCGCTCGATAAGATCGGCCGACGGCTGCGATTTCTTGGCAGTCGACGGGCTTGTGCCATTAGGCGAGATTTCCAGCTGCTGGAGCTTCTCGTAAACGGGTTTCATTGCCCGCTCCGGGTTGCGAAAGAATTCAGTCCCGCGGATGCGCGCGAAGATCCACCCCATGCGTTCGAGGACCGCCTGCCGGTCCATATCTTGCGGGAGTTTTTCAAGCAGATAGTAGCGATCGCCATCGCACTCGATCGCCAAGCGCCTGCCGTTGCCCTCCACGACCAGGTCGATTCGGAAAGCGCCAACTCGCCAATGCGGCGCAACTCGATATCCGGCAGCCACGAGGCGTTTCATAACCTCCCGTTCGAAAGGAGATTGCGTGCGCTTTTCTTTTTCCTCCAGTGCGTGCATTAGCCGGCTGGGGTCTTGGGCGTGCTCAATGAGTTGGCGGCGCAGGTCGTCGGGCTTTAAGTCATTCTGCGGACTGAGTGAGTGGACAACCCACATCTGATCACGTGCCCGGCTAGCAGCAACATTGAAACGCTGCTTGAATAATTCCTGGTCACGAAGGGAGAGTGGACCTCGTTGCGCAGTGTCCACCAGCGAGATGAAGACAATATCGCGCTCGTCACCCTGGAATTGAGCTGCGTTTCCGCAAAGAAGGCGATGGAGTTCGTAACTATCCGGCGAGATGTGTTTGCGGAGCAGACTATCGATCTCAAGAGCTTGCTCGTCGCCGACAAGTGAGACCACGCCAAACGTCGTTGGTTGGCCCGCGTCATTCGTCTTGTATTCGGGCTGCTCCATCGCGGCGGTGAGCAATGAAGCGACGCCCAAGGCTTCCTGGCGATTGATCTTGCCGTCCCGGCTGGAGCCAGCCACCCGATACGCAACGGTGTGCGGGCGGAGATGGACACGACTGGCGTCGCGCAACGGCTTGATGCGGTGATCGTAGGAAATCATGTTGCTGAATTGGATGATCTCCGGCACACAGCGGAAGTGTTCAACCAGGCAGGTCGTGCCCCCGAAGGATTGTCGCGCGAGGTCATAAATAGAAATTTGGCCGTCGTAGAGATCAGAGTTCGGAATTCCAGGCAGGTATTGGAAGATAAGGTTTTGAATAATCCCGAGGTCCTGACCGACAGCGGAGGGACTCACCTGCTCGTGGTCGCCGACGACGAGGACAGTCTTCCCGAGGTAAAGAGCCACCAGGGCCATGACGTCACTCTGGCTGGCTTCATCGATGATGACCACGTCAAAGCGAGTTATGTGTGGGTCGAAATTCTCCACCACACGGGAAAGCGGCATCACCCAAACAGGGACAGCGCTGCGGCACTCGGACATCTTCCTTGCAGCCTCCGCTCGTAGCAGTGAAACGCGGATTCCGTGGCCTTTGCCGATGCGCCGAATGGTGTCCAGCCAGCCCACTAGCGCCTGCCGCTGCCGTGGAGAAGTGCGCCGAGCTTGAGCCGACCAGGCGCGCTTGTCTATCAGGCCGACAGTGACGCGGCGCAGTTGCTCTCGGAGTTTTTCGCTTTTTGTCTGGAGAACTTCGAGCGAAACACTGGCGCGGCGATCTAGTTCGTCGTTGAGTTGGCGCCAAGTCCATGCACCAGTCGGATCGCGCGGTGGCTCGCCACGTCCGTGCACGCTGGTTCGATTGCGGATGACGCTGGCCCACGCAGGAGCAGCGCTCTCGAGCTTGCTCAGCAAGGCGCGGCGCAAATCGAGGTCTGCCTGTCGGCTTTTAAGTTCGAGTAAACGCTCGTAGGCGTCTCGGTATTCGCCGGAATCCTCATCACTCACGGCCGCGAGAAGTTTGGCAGTCGCCTTCGACGATTTGGCGACGCGCACGGCAAACTTAAGACCTGCTTTAAGATCGCGTATCTCTTTCTCAAGCTGAAGCAGCCTCAGTTTCTTGAACCGCGAGTCGAGGATAGTGAGCAGGGAATTGCTCACCGCCTTGCCGATACGCAGCAATTCTCCGTCGGGGCCGACAATGGCAGGTTGTTCGGCAAGAAATTTCTCCCAGCGAAAGCCAAGGTCCTCAAGTTGCTGCTGGAGCGGCCGCCATGTGTGGCTGTGCCAGCTCAGGCAATCCTCGATCGAATCGCAATACTGCAACAGCGTTTTTTCGATTTCTTCGCCCATCTCGCTGGAGGGCGGCGTCCCCAGGGTTGCCATCTGGCGATCCCACCGGCCGGACAGATCTTCGCGCAGGTTCTTGAGACGCGCACGCCTGCCTAAAGCTTGAAAATGTTCAGCCAAGCGCGGGTGTGCCTTATTGACTTTCGTCGATTCGATGAATTGGCTCCACGCTCTGTGCGTGAGCAGCGTGACAGAACCGAGTTTGCCACCATTCTCCAGATGAGCGAGGATTTCGCCGGCGATGCGCTCCTGATCCTCGTAGGCCAGGTTGTTCGACAGATGAGGACCATGCTTGACGAAAGATTCCTGAGACTTGGCGGCTTCGCGGTGAACGAGACGGACGAAGCTGACCAGTTGGTCCCAGGGCTCGCGGTGCGCGTCGCCGTACTTTCCGGCGTAAACCGCGGCGAGTTTCCACTTTTCCTTCCCGGAAAGCGGCTCGACAGCTTGCCTCAAACTGGCGGAGAGAACCTCCAGTTCCTCGGGCGAGCCCTGCGCGGCACCGGATTGCCAAAGATCCGAGCGGAATTCCAAGTCCTCCATGCTTAAGCGATTTCGTTCGCTGAGGGAGGCTTCGAAGTCTTCTGGCCCGGGAAGATCGCGAAGGTCCGGAAGATGGCCGGAAAGCTCGCTTTCGTCTTCGCGGGAGAGAGAAACGTTCGTGCGATAGAGGTCTGTCAGTTCAGCCGGAGAAAGCGGCACCGGAGCAACTGCTGCAACCGGGCCCGGAATCCAGCCCAGACTTTCCTTTTCTTGCGCGACTTTGCGAGCGGCATCGGCAGGAGCCCACGTCTTTCCTGAAATGACGATATCCCGATACTCGTCCGCGCGGCCGTCCGAAAGTTGGTTGCGAATTTCTTCGAGTTTTTTCAGGAGGTCCAGGCGCTCGGCTTCCAATTTCTTTGCTTCCATCTCCAGCGAACCAGCATCGGCTCGCGATAGTCTTTCCGCAATCGAGCCCACGGCGCTTTCCAATTGTTTGCGGCTGTCCAAATCACTTTCGAGCAAGCTTACGCACAAGGGGCGCAACTCAGGGACGATATGATGCCGCACCATGCGTAATGCCTTCGTCGTATGGCTGGTGACGAGCACACTCTTTCCTTGGGCCAGCAAATGACCGACTAGATTCCCGATCGTGTGAGTCTTCCCGGTGCCGGGCGGGCCTTGAACCAGCACGCCTCCATACTCCTCCAGTTGCTTTGCGATTCGCACCTGTTCCGGATTTGCAGGTTTGCTCAGAAGGACTTCGGCGTCCGCCTCATGGTACTGACCACCAGGGGCATCGGCTTCTCCAAGTTCCGCCACCGGCGATTCTTCTCCAACGATATTTAAGAGAGACCAGGGCAAGTCTTCGCGAACTCGCAGGTCCGAAAGAATGCCTTCGATAGCGGCGGCGAACCCCAGGGTGCGCGCGCGCAGAAATAAAATGGGATCGCGCCCTATCTGCGGATCGCTCTGGTCCTCGCCCGGCGCTTCATCCTCGATAAGCTCCCCGCGCGGGGACAATTGCACTACCAGCCGCTTCAGGAATCCCGAGGTCGATCCGTTCAACAGAGGATGAAATCCGCCCTGCTCCAGGTCTTCGCGGCACCGGCCTATGGCCCGTCCGTCGACATCCGCCATCGACTGAAAAAGCGCCGAATAGAGTTCCACGGGGTAATCCGCTTCAGCGAGCGTGAATTCCGGAACAGCCGCGTTGAACTGTAGTTGGAGCCGTTGCAGCAGAATCGGATGGTAGATGTTGCCTTCGGGCCGGCACCAGCTCAGGATTCCGTCACCCAGAACAAGCTCGACGCGCTCCGCCTCCCGGTCGATGCGCCCATACAGGGCGTACAAAGCTTCAAATATCTTCATGGCGGCACGAGCGGGCTTTTCGTTCTTTGCCCACTCATCGCGCGAGAGCTTCCACCGTTGCAGGGCTGCGGACCTTGTCCTGTCATCATCAAAGTTCACGATGCGTGGATTGCCTGCCGTATCCGGTTGTTCTTGAGTTTGGCGCACGAGGATCTCTTCAGAGGGATCCTCCCACCCCGGCTCAAGCCAGGCAGCAAGTCCATTGGGAGGCTCAGGAACTCGAGTAAGCGATGGGCGCTGGACCTTCAGAACGAATCCCTCGCTGTTGTCAGCCATGGCTTGATTTTCTTTGGCCTTGGCTCTTGAAGACCCAGCCTTGGCGGCCCCTCGTTTTATGGAGGGATGGTCGGGTAGGTTCCGTAACCAAAGGCTCCAAAGCTGCTCGCGAATCTGGCGCTTGGCGGGGTTACGGTGCTGGTTGAGTGCTTCCAAGTAGCGGAAGACGCGTGTGAGCTTGTCGCGGGCAATCCGGAGCTTGTCGGGGTCCATGTTGGCTGCCTTTTAGGGACACTTGTATTGGCTGGTGGTGGCTGCTGGGGGCCCCAGAATATCAGCGTCCGCTGGAGAATCTCAACGTCCTAAATTAGGTACAACACAGAGCAGAAATATTAGTTGCAAGCAGAGTTAGGAACCTAGGATGGCGCCTTCATTTCATGTGTCCTCACCACTCTTAAAAATGTTCAACGCTTGCGTTGAATCGGTTTAATATTGTGTATGCCGGGTTCCTCGTATCGAAAACTCCGGTCGATAACCATATAAACTTCGAATTCGATTGAGGAGATCTATGCCACGTTCGAGGAAACTCTCAGCCCCCCTGTTGGAGGGGTTGTTCGCATCACTCTTGTTTCCAATGATGGTTGCCGGCGCGCCCGAAGCCCAGTCCGGAAGAACCTATCTGCATCGGAATTGGCAGATTCAGTCTTCCTGTGAGGCGGCGGCAACAGGCGAACAAATTTCCTCGGCCGGGTTTGATGCAAAGACCTGGCATAAAGCCGACATTCCGGCCACGGTTGTCGGTGCGCTGGTGACGGATAAGACCTATCCCGATCCAAACTATGGAACAAACTTGAAGTCCTTTCCGGGGATGAATTATTCCGACAAAGACCTTTTTGCCAATCAGGACATGCCGGAGGGCAGCCCCTTTCGCTGTTCGTGGTGGTATCGCACGGAGCTTACTCCTCCCTCGGAAGGGGCCAAGAAAACGGAATGGCTGAATTTTCTCGGCATCAACTACCGGGCCAACATTTGGATCAATGGGCACAAGTTGGCCGACGCGAACGACGTGGCAGGTACTTACCGCTCGTATGAATTCGATGTCACCAAATTCTTGCAACCCGCGAGAATGAACGCCATCGCTGTTGAAGTGTTGGCTCCCGGAAAATACGATTTAGGAATCACCTGGGTGGATTGGAATCCGACACCGCCTGACAAGGACATGGGAATTTGGAAGGAAGTCTTTCTGACGTCAAGCGGAAATGTCGCGGTGCGGAATCCGTTCGTGGCTTCAAAGCTGGATGCGGAATACAAGAAGGCCGAGTTGACCGTCAGCGCGGAAGTCCGCAACGTTTCGAATGAACGCGTGAAAGGCGTGCTGCGCGCGGAATTCGATGGGATGGAAGTGAAGCAGCCTGTGGAATTGGCCGGTAGGGAATCGAAGATCGTGAAATTCACCCCGGAGAAATTCGCAAAACTGAAACTAAAGCATCCGAAGTTGTGGTGGCCATATCAAATGGGCGCTCCGTATTTGTATACGGCAAAGCTGTTATTCGAAATAGGCAAGCAAGTCTCAGACACAGCGAACGTGACATTTGGAATACGCGAAGTTACTTCCGAACTAACGGAAAAGGGACACCGCTTGTTCAAGGTAAACGGAAGAAAAGTACTGATTCGCGGAGCGGCCTGGGCGCCGGATCTTCTCTTCCGTTGGTCATCGGAAAAGCTCGATGCCGATCTGGCTTACGTGCGCGATATGGGCATGAACACAATCCGATTGGAAGGGCGTCTCGATCGCGACGAGTTTTTCGAGAAAACGGATCACTTAGGTATTTTGGTCATGCCCGGTTGGACATGCTGCGATGCCTGGGAACGCTGGAAAAATTGGAATGGCGATCAGAACAGAGTTGCAGCGGCCTCGTTGCGTGACCAAATCACCCGGCTGCGAAATCATCCAGCCGTTTTTGTGTGGCTGAATGGCAGCGACAATCCACCGCCTGCGGAAGTCGAGAGTGTCTATCTAAGTATCGAGAAGGAGTTGGAGTGGCCTAATCCGATCGTCTCCTCCGCTTCAGAGCAAAAGGCCGTGGTCAGCGGAGCGTCAGGTGTAAAAATGACCGGCCCATACGAGTATGTGCCTCCAGTGTACTGGCTCGCCGATACGCGAGCGGGCGGCGCCTATGGCTACAACACGGAGACAAGCCCAGGGCCGGCGATTCCCCCCAGAGAATCATTGGAAAGGTTTATCCCCAAGGATCATCTCTGGCCGATCGACGAGGTCTGGAATTATCACGCGGGCGGCGAGCGCTTCACTACCGTCAATGTTTTTACCGATGGACTCAACCGGCGCTATGGCAAAGCATCGTCACTCGATGATTACGAGCGTAAAGCCCAAGCAATGACCTACGACGGCCAGCGGGCCATGTTCGAAGCCTATGCGCGGAACAAATACACGTCTACTGGCGTGATTCAGTGGATGCTGAACAACGCATGGCCTTCCCTGATTTGGCATCTGTACGATTATTACCTCGTGCCGGCGGGCGGGTATTTCGGCACAAGAAAAGCTTGCGAGCCGATCCACGTGCAATATTCGTACGACGACAATTCCGTCGCGGTGATCAACGGAACTTACGACCCGCGCAAAGGTGTGAAAGCTAGCGCGAAGATCTACAACATCGATGCCAAGGAAAAAGCTGCCCGCGAAACAACACTGGATCTCGGCCCGGACAGCGCCACCAAGGCCTTCGATCTCCCCAATCCGGACGGACTAACGCCGACCTATTTCCTGAAGCTGGAACTCCATGATTCCGCTGGAAAACTGGTCAGCGAAAACTTTTACTGGTTGTCGACAAAACCGGATGTGCTCGATTGGGAGAAACGAGCGGACACCGTTTACACGCCACAGAAGGAGTTCGCCGACCTCACCGGTCTGAACGACCTTCCCAAAGCAAGAGTGACAATCACGAAGACTGGGCACATGAGTGGAACCAGCTCCACCCTCACAGTAGTAACCGAAAACAAGGGAGATAGCGTAGCGTTTATGGTTCATCCGCGCCTCATTAGAGGCAAAGGAGGGGACGACGTCACTCCCATCTTCTGGAGTGACAACTATTTCTCCTTGCTACCAGGCGAGAAAAAGTCCCTCACAGCGAAATTTGATTCCTCTTTACTTCAAGGGGCTTCGCCTGAACTGGTGGTTGATGGCTGGAACGTGGAACTAACGGCGCCGTAGTATCGGGCGGGGTCACAGAAGCTATGAATCGATAGCCAATCCGAGGGAGCGTCTCTACGAAACGAGGACTCCGCGCTGAGTCTCCGAGCAGATCGCGAAGTTTGTTGACAGCGGTGTTCAAGCCGTGCTCGTAGCCGACAACTGTGCTGGGCCATAGTCTTTCCTGGAGTGCGCTTCGGGTGATCACGCGCCCGGCATCCATCAGCAACATTTCCAAAATCTGGAACGGTTTCTCTTCCAAACGGATGCGCATTCCATGCTTGCGAAGCTCGCGCGACACGAGATTGACCTCGAACGCACCAAAGCGAACTAGGGCGGCCATACTCTGAATGTGGTTCATTGGTTGTTCTCCGCGATTACCCTGCTCGAAGCAGGATTACCTGCCCATCCTCATTCCGTCGGGAATTCCTCTGGAATTGACCTATCCTTAAGTGTTCCCGGGCGGGGCTCCGCATGTGGGAACAGACTTATCCCCTTGCTGATTTATTCCCGGCTACCTCATTTAGTCCGCGTCCGGAGGTCATTTTGCGTTCCGCGCAACCCTTAACCATCCGGCTCTCATCCAATGGAGTAGAATGGGGCGGGTACGTTGGGCCTTCATGAGAGTCGGGAGATCACCAGGTTTGTGGTTTCCATTGGAGAGGGAACAATGCGCAAATTGAATCGCTTTCTCGCCGTGATGGGGCTTGGACTGTTTATGGTGGCCGCAGCAACGGCGGACACGCTTGAATTGAAAGACGGCCGTGTTTTGAAAGGAAAGTATCTCGGCGGCACGCAAGCGGTGATGCGCTTTGAGATCAACGGTGAAGTTCAGACTTTCAATACCACCGATCTTGTAGCGCTCACCTTCACGGGCAGTTCCGGTCGTGCCGTTCCTGCCGCGGCTCCAGCTGCGGCCATGCCTCCGGCGCCTGCCGCGAAAATGGCAAGCCCTGATCCCGGTGGGGCTATGACTATCCCCGCGGGGCAATCCTTGCTGGTGCGAATGATCGATGGTGTTGACTCCTCCAAAAATCACGTCGGCGACGTCTTCCACGCCAGCCTTGAGACAGACCTGACCATAGGCAACACCGTGGTTGCACGCAAAGGTGCGGATGTCTACGGCCGGTTAGCCGAGGCTAAAGAAGCGGGTCACATGTCCGGCAGCAGTGAGCTGCAACTTGAACTGAGCCGCATCGTGATCGATGGCAAGGACTATCCGGTCGTCAGCAGCGACTACAGCTTGAAAGGGAAGGGCCGTGGCTCGGACACCGCCAAGAAAGTTGGTGGTGGCGCGGTAGCCGGCGCCATCATCGGCGCGATTGCTGGCGGCGGGAAGGGCGCGGCCATCGGCGCGGGCGTAGGCTCGGCGGCTGGCGCTGGCGTCCAGGTCTTGACGAAAGGCCAGCAGGTGAAGGTACCGAGCGAGACACTGCTGGAATTCCGTCTGCAACAACCGGTAACCGTAGCCGCAACACAAGGATAAGTAGCCTCCCCACTTACGCAAGGAAACTTGAACAAGATAAAAAGGCGAGCTTCGGCTCGCCTTTTTCATTGCCACAGCTTTTTCCATGGCAGACCCGTCGTTCCCGTGTCCCCTCCTGCCGTTATCGGATTGGAACCATCCAGCCGAAAATCCCTCTTGCCACTCCTGCTGTTAGTGAGTAAGCTACCCCCTCTAGTGGAGAAGCCATGCCAAAAGAAAAGCCTCGAGTGAACATCGGAGAAGTGATCAAGAGCTATCGCAGCCAGCGTAGCCTGTCGCAGGGCGACATCGAGCGCCGCACCGGACTGCTGCGTTGTTACCTCTCGCGCGTCGAAAACGGGCACACCGTCCCGTCTCTCGAAACGCTCGCCAAAATCGCGGAAGCCATGGATATCTCTCTGGCTGACTTTTTCCCCGGCACGGAAACGCCGCGCGACCGCGAAACGCAAAAAGCGCTGGGCGAGCTCTCGCAGGATGAAATTCGCTTCCTGGCGGAGATCAAGAAGTACAGCACCACGCTTTCCGACGGGGACAAGCGGCTTGTGCTGGCCATGATCCGCAAAATGGCGACTTTGATTCCGCCCCCCGTGGCGAAGAAGTTGATTGTGCGCCGTCCAACTGCGTAACCGGACGCGCCACGCAAGCATCGAAATCATTGATGTCATCAAGCTAAAAAGATGATTGGCTAGTCCGAAGGCTATTCGGTATCCTTGTAACGGAATGACTTCTATCCAATTGACCGGCGTTTGTTGTTGTCCGCACCCAACGGTGACGGCCGCCGCGTATTGTTTGGATGGGAAGCCAGCTTTCTAACAGCTCTCTACTCCAAGATTGAAGCGAACCCACCGCCATGTATTCCGGCAGGTGGGTTTTTTGTTTTTGGGGGACGTTCATGACCAATGCATCGGAAGTCTTAGTCCGGCAGTCGGAACTCGAGCCCGGAAGGGCCATCAAGATGGGGACGTTCGCGCCGCGGCGGCTCAATCACCTGAGTGCGCTTGAGTCCGAGAGCATCCACATTCTCCGTGAGGCCGCCGCCGAATTCGCGCGCCCGGTAATGCTCTATTCGATTGGAAAAGACTCTTCGGTCATGCTGCGCTTGGCGCAAAAGGCTTTTTTCCCCGGAAGAATTCCTTTTCCCCTCCTGCACGTGGACACCAGTTACAAATTCCCAGAGATGATCGAGTTCCGCGACTCTTATCCGCGGCAGATCGGCGCGGAGCTCATCGTTCACAAGAATCAGGAGGCGCTCGATGCCGGCGCAAATCCCTATTCGCTAGGCACCCAAAAATGCTGCGGCCTGCTAAAAACGAAGTCGCTCCTGGACGCACTAGCCGAGGGTGGCTTCGACGCGGCGTTTGGCGGGGCGCGCCGCGACGAAGAGAAGTCACGCGCCAAAGAGCGCATCTATTCCTTCCGCGATTCCCTGGGCCAGTGGGACCCGAAAAACCAGCGCCCTGAGTTGTGGAACATCTTCAACTCCCGTCTCAATAAAGGCGAAAGTATTCGCGTATTTCCGCTTTCCAATTGGACCGAACTGGACGTCTGGCTCTACATCCACGCCGAGCAAATTCCCATCGTGCCGCTGTATTTCGCCAGGGAACGCGATGTGGTTTTCCGCAACGGTTCCATTGTGGTGATCGATTCCCCCGCGCAGCTCCTGCCAGGGGAAAAAACACAGAGGCTGAAGTGCCGGATGAGGTCGCTCGGGTGCGTTCCGTGCACGGGGGCGATCCGTTCCGACGCGGATACCGTGCCGCAGATCATCGCGGAAATGGTTTCCTTCCGCCGCTCCGAACGCGAAAACCGGGCCATCGACCACGATGAGGAAGGTTCCATGGAACTCAAGAAACGGGAAGGCTACTTCTGATGATCTCTTCCGCGCAGAACACGGCTTATGAGGGCTTCTCCGCGTTTCTAGAGCGGAATATGAACACCGATCTTCTTCGCTTCACGACTGCCGGGAGTGTCGACGACGGTAAGTCGACGCTGATCGGGCGTCTTTTGCACGATTCCAAAGCCGTCTATGAAGACCAGCTTGCCTCGGTGAAGAAGAGCCGCATTAACCGCTCGACCGGCCCCGTCGATTTTTCGCTGCTCACCGATGGTCTGCGGGCGGAACGCGAACAGGGCATTACCATCGACGTCGCTTACCGGTATTTCGCCACGCCTCGTCGCAAATTCATCATCGCCGATACTCCGGGACATGAGCAGTACACCCGGAACATGGCGACCGGCGCGTCCACGGCAGACGTGGCTGTCATTTTGATCGACGGAACAAAAGGGCTACTCCCACAAACGCGCCGTCACGCCTTCATCGCTTCGCTGCTCGGAATTTCCAACGTACTGGCCGCTGTCAACAAGATGGACTTGGCCGAGTATCGCGAAGATGCCTTCCACAAGTTACAGGACGATTTCCTGGTGCTTGCGGCTCAGTTGGGAATTGCCAGCGTGCAATGCATCCCGATCAGCGCGCTGGAGGGTGACAACGTTGTCGACCGCAGCAGGCGCATGCCGTGGTATCACGGCCCAACGTTGCTGGAACATCTCGAAACTGTCCCTCTTCCCGAAAGAGATTCGCTACAAAGCTTTCGCTTCCCGGTACAAACCGTGATTCGCCCTGACGCCACATTTCGTGGCTTCGCCGGCCGCATCGCAAGTGGAGCCATTCATCCGGGCGATCCCCTCGTCGCGCTTCCTTCAGGACGAAGAACCCGCGTGCGCTCCATTGTGACCTACGACGGCGAACTGCCTCAGGCGTCTTCCTCGATGTCCGTGACCTTGCAGTTGGATGAAGAGATTGACCTCAGCAGGGGCGATATGCTCGTTTCGCCTGGCCGACTGCCGAAAGTCTCAAGGAAATTCCATGCCAGCGTCGTCTGGCTTCACGGAACACCTCTCGAATTGGGCCGTACTTATCTTGTCAAACACACCGCTCGCCAAACGAAGATCCGGGCGCTCCGCATCCGCCATCGCGTCAACGTTAACACCTTGGCAGAAGAGCCTGCCACTCGATTGGAATTGAATGAAATCGGTTCCGTTGATTTCGAGACGCATGTGCCCCTGTTTTTCGATCCCTACTCCAGTAACCGCACGATGGGCAGCTTCATTTTGATCGACTCAGCAACGAACGCCACTGTGGGCGCGGGGATGATTCAGGAATCCGTCGCGGCGGTGCAACTCGCAGAGGAACCCGAAGACGAATTTGCTGCCTCCGGCCGACCTGCTATTCCTGTTGCGCCCGAGGAACGATACGCACGTCATGGCCATTTTCCGGGCGTTGTTCTACTCGAAGGCCGAGCAGCGCTTGCAGAACGGTTAGAGCGTTTCCTTTTTGACCTCGGCCTCGAGGTTTTACATCTGAGTCGTTCTGAATTCTTCGGAGATGCGTTTGTCGAGACGATCCGCGTGGCAAGGACGGCCGGGGTCATCATCCTCTACTCCGGCGGCGCTCTCTCCCGGGAAACAAAGGACCGGATCGCGCTGGAATTCGACAATCGTTTTTTGGACGCTGCTGGCGCGCCAGAACTCCTGTTCGACGAGGAACAAGCCGTCAGGCACGTCCAGGCCTTTGCGCGGTCCCTTCGGTTTGTTGATGAACGGTCAAAGATTCAGCAAAACGTGAATTAAATGAACGTAGACCACATCGCCAACGTAGTCGAAAATCTCCCGCCAGAACAGGCCCTGGACGCTGTGCTCGCCGTTAGGGAGAGCATGCGCTTTTGTCTGACCAGCAGCTTTCAAGCAGAAGACATGGCCGTCCTGCATATTCTGCGCAAACGCATTCCCGACGTGCCCGTGCTATTCCTGGAGACCGGCTATCACTTTCCGCAGACCTACGAATACCGCGATCGGATGACGAAGGAGTGGTCGCTGCGTCTCCTCAACGTTCTCCCATCGAGAACCGTTCCGGAACAAGAGTCGGCATTCGGCATTCTCTACCAAACTGATCCCACGCGTTGCTGCCAGTTGCGCAAGGTCGAACCTCTTCTCGGAGCACTGGAACCATTTGACGTTTGGTTTACCGGTTTGCGCCGCGAACAGTCTCCAACGCGCAAGAATCTCAAGAAGGTTGAGCTTCACCGTCTTCCCACTGGCAAACAACTCTGGAAGGTCAGCCTTCTCGCGGACTGGAAGTGGGAACAAGTCTGGGACTACACGAACGCGAACGGCATCAGCCACCTGCCTCAGTACGACGAGGGTTATCTCAGCATCGGCTGCCAACCTTGCACCGCTCTTCCCGTTGATCCAAACAATCCCAGATCCGGGCGCTGGGGCGGAACGAAATTGGAATGCGGCATTCACACCTTCTCAAAGCGAGCCGAGGCATGAACTTCTTTATTGGTTTCCTGATCGCCGTCGCCGTTGGTCTGACCGGTATTGGCGGAGGCAGCTTCACTGTGCCCGCGCTCATCTTGATCGTGGGTCTGACGGCTGGTGAAGCTGTGGGCACAGCGTTCGTCTTCGCTGGAGTCCTGCGCTTGATCGCCGCGCCCTTCTATCTCCTGGGAAGAAACTTTCACGCGCGCTACTTGTGGTTGCTTCTCCTCGGGGCCGTCCCCGGTCTCCTCCTCGGCACGTTGGTGCTGCGACTTATAGGACAGGAGGGAGGAAATCCTGTCGTCATCATCCTGCTCGGAATCCTGCTCGCCGCGTCTTCCAGCGTGACGTTCGCCCCGCGCGTACAGAATCCAGGTTTCGCTCGAAAGAATTCCCGCTGGTTGCCTTGGCTCGCGCTCCCCATCGGCGTGGAATCTGGATTTTCCTCCGCCGGCGCCGGCGCTCTCGGGACCGTGCTGCTTTTGAACTACTCGGAAATGACGCCGCCACAAGTCATCGGCACGGACCTGGTTTTTGGCCTCGTCCTGGCCGTGCTCGGCGGCGCATTTCATTGGAAGTTTGGCGCGATTAACTCTCCGGTTCTTCTCCAACTCCTGGCCGGGGGAGTTCCTGGCGTTGTATTCGGGTGCGCACTGGCGCGGTACGTTCCCGCGCGAAAGCTGAAATTAGTCGTCGCCATGGTCGCGATTTTCGCGGGAGTCCAGCTTGTCTGGAACGGTACTCGGACCTTGTTGGCAAATCGGGCGGCGGCAGCAGTGAGGATTGCGGCTCGGCATCAGTAAGAAATGGCATCTACATTTGTAGTTGCGGAAAGAATGATTCGCAAAGAAAACTTAGCTGGATTGGCCGCGAATGATCCGGATGGCGTCAGGTAGAGCGGCATCATTTCGCCCATTGCCGCCTGTCTGGATTTCCACGCCCGTGGAATCATCCCGGTCGCTGCCTTCCCCGGGCGCCAGAAAAAGGTTGGTTTCGACAGCGTGCTGCTTGGTGTACAGGTCGTAATAACGTCCACCGAAGGCGTAAAGGGTCTCGTGGGTTCCGCGCTCAATAACCCGCCCCGCCTCCACCACCAGGATTTGATCTGCGCGTCGAATCGTCGAAAGCCGGTGCGCGATTACAAACGTCGTGCGCCCGCGCATGAGGTAGCGTAGCCCTTCCTGAATGAGCGCTTCCGATTCCGAGTCCAGGCTGGAGGTCGCCTCGTCAAGGATCAGGATGCGCGGATCGGCCAGAATCGCCCGCGCGATTGACACACGTTGCTTCTGTCCGCCCGAGAGCTTTACCCCGCGTTCCCCTACGACCGTGTCGTACTTGTGCTCAAAAGACTCCGCGAACTCGTCGACGCGCGCGATGTGACAAGCGGCGAGGACTTCTTCTTCCGCTGCATTAGGCCGGGCAAAAGCTACATTTTCCCGGATCGTTCCATCGAAAAGAAAAGTTTCCTGCAGCACCACGCCGAGCTGCGTTCGATAGGAATTCAGCTTCACGGTCGAAAGATCGACGCCGTCGACCAGGACGCGCCCGCTCGACGGCACGTAAAACGCCGCAATCAACCCGATGATCGTCGATTTTCCTGCGCCGGAAGGCCCGACTAAGGCTGTGACCGTTCCCGGTTCCGATCGGAAACTCACGTCGTGCAGAACTTCCTTCCGCGTGTCGTAGGCAAAGCTCACGTTTTCCATTTCTACCAGCCCGTTCACTCGATCCAGAGTCTGCGTGCGTCCCGGCTCATCATCTTCCAGCTTCTCATTCAAAATTTCGCGCGTGCGCTCGAGTCCAGTAATAGCTTCAGTGATTTGTGTGCCAATCGCGACGATCTGAAAGACGGGAGCAATCAGGAACGCAAGAAAGGCGTTATACGCGAACCATTGGCCAGGCGTCATGCTTCCGGACAGCATCTTGTGCCCGCCAAATTCCATCATTAGAACGCTGACGATGCCCAGCAGCAAGGCGCCGGATAAACTCATCAGCGAGGTTGCGGTAAGCGTCTTTAGGACGTTTTCAAGCAGTCGTTGCACGCCGCCCGCGAACACATTTTCTTCTCGCTCCTCGGCATGGTAACCCTTCACAACGCGAACTCCACTGAGCGATTCGGTTAGGCGCCCGGTAACTTCGGCTGTAATTTTTGGTCGTGCTCGGAAAATCGGGCGAATGGTTTTAAAGGCCATGCTTATCCCAAACCCAAACACCAGCAGAATCGAAAAAGCCACGGCCGTCATTGTCGCGCTCGTATGAATCAAATACACCAGCGCAATCGCCGCTGTCATCAGCCCGCCGACGAATTCCACCAGGCCCGTCCCGATGAGGTTGCGCACGCCTTCCACGTCGCTCATGATGCGTGACACCAGTGCGCCGGTTTTGTTCGCATCGTAGAACGAAACCGGAAGCCGCCCGATATGTGCCTGAACCTGCCGGCGGAGTTCAGTGATCATCTTCTGCGCCGACTTGGAGAGCAGTTGCGTAAGGCTGAAGGAAGTGAGGCCCTGCACAATCGTCGCAGACAGCACGCCGAGAACGATCGGTGTCAAGAGCTGTATCTGCCTGTGCAGGATAACGTTGTCCACAAAATATTTCATGGAAGCAGGCAAAACCAATCCCGAAACGCGGTTGACCGCCATCAGTACGAAGCCCAGCGCCAGCAGCCCGCGCCTCGGTTTGATCAGCGCCCAAACGTCCGGAAGATTCTTCCACGCGCTCTTCTTGCGCTTCTCACTCTTGGCTGGTGTTGGGGATGCTATTGCCGTGGCCATGATTCTTGGATGAAGTGTGCTCTCCGTGGTTAGATGCCGGTCACGCCTCTACGACTACGTTGCGAAGGCGCAGCGGAAGTAACCTATACCTTCAGTCGCCGGCGGTTCCCGCGCGGGGCACGCTGGCCCTGGCGGGCCGATCCAGGCTTAACACACTGGAGACGAACTCGCTGATGGTGATTCCTAGGTGGCCCCAAAGTCTCCGCTTCAGGCTGGTGTAATCCTGTGTGCCGCTGAAGAGGTCGCCCATCAATTGTCGGAACACTGGGCTGCGGCGCATAAACTGCACCATGCGCGTTGTTACCGCGCTGCCCAGGAACGATCCACGATAGAAGCGACGCACGATGCGCGCCGCGAATTCCAGTTCGGCGCAGAAAGTAGCCTTCACCCAGGCAGGATATTTCTCCGGGCATCCCGCGGCGAGAGAGCGCCCCAGCAGTTCGCCGGACCGAATGGCATAAAAAAGTCCCTCGCCAGTAAGCGGATCGACCCAGGCCGCCGCGTCTCCTATGAGCGCCCAGTTCTTTCCGATCACACTTCGTTCGGAAAGCGTGCGCTCTTTAGGCGACGGCAGCACGTGACTGTAAAACTTTGCGCCCTCCGTCGGTATGTCGTGCTTCTCGACAAAGTCCTGCAGGTGTCCGCGCAGCTCCGCGCTTGAATGCGAGGACATACTCCCGCAAATGCCTACCGAGAGATGATCGCAGCGGGGAAATGACCAGATGTAGCCTTCGAATTGCGGCAAGAACTTGATGGTGATGGCGTCTCTCGTCTGCGGAACGAAATAGCCTTGCGTCATCTCCAGTTCGTCCCGTTGCAACGCCCGTGTTTCGGGAACCAGTTGATTGCGCGCCCCTGCCGCAAGTACCAAAAAATCTGCTTCCTTCCATTCGCCTTCCACGCAATAGCGCGGCTTTGTCGTCGTGGTGTCCACACTCATCACGTGGGAACGTTGCACGTTGCAACCGGCATCCCGCGCGCGGTCCAGGAGCATTCCGTTCAGCACGGTCCGCGAATAGATCACGATCGGATGCGGCATCTCGAGCGTGGCATGATGCTCTTCGCTGCTGATCAGCTCGACGGAATTCACCAGTTTTTTGGGATGGGAATTATCAAGTAGGAAAGGGAAGCACTGTATCGCCTTGTGCGTCAGTCCGCCGCCGCAAGGTTTTTCCCACGCCAAATGCTCGTCAAAAAGATTGACTTTATGGCCCGCGCGCGCGAGCTGCTCACCGCACATCGCGCCGGACGGTCCGCCGCCGACGATTGCAATTTGGGCCATGATCGTTTCTCGCTGAACGCTCCATCCTGCGCTGGGAACCGGTGCGAAGAGTTCCCTTGTTGATGGATACTATGGTGATGGGGCGGCTAGGTGAGGGGAAAGATCACCAGGCAAAAGCCCGCGAGGAGTATAGCACCGAAAAGCGCCGCCGCCCCTGCTGAGCCGGTTTCAGTACGCACTATGTCCATACCGCTCCGCTGTATCAAATTGAACACCGCCATGTACCCCGACAGCAGGCCCATCAGAATCTCTCCGTTGTGCAATATCAACACGCCGCCCATTAAGGCTCCCCAAGAGATAAGCCTTAACGTCAAGGCCAGCGCCAGCCTCCGCTCTCTTTTTTCTATTTGCACCGGGCCAAGCAAAACTTCTTCTGCGAAGTGATACGAAAGCACGACCACCACGAGAAACGGAAAGCGCGCCCACTTTGCCGCAGTCAGCCAAGCCTCGTAAAACGTCAAATCAAACCATGCCGTTGCGAGAAGCAGCAGCACGAGTCCGGCGAATGCCGCCGCGAGCAAGTCGCGAGTGGAACTCGCAAGTGCCTGCCGCTCGGCGCTCCAATGCATCAAGGTCAGCACTGCCCCAAGAAGAAGCAGGAAGCTGGCAAGATAGTCGCCCTGAAAGAGCCCGATCCTTCTCAACGGAATCCAGAATCGCAAAAGCAGCACGATGACGACTGAGCCGGCCGCAAATTCCAATAGAAGTCGTGGCACGCTGATGACAGTGCCAGTTACGACGATTTCTGCGCCTGTGTTTTTTCCAGTGACTTCCCTCAGAAACGCTCCCGCAATCAGCAGGATCCCCACGAAGCCGGCCAGCGCGCCGATCAGCGGACGGTGAGAAGGCAGCGCCACGCTCGGAGTTAAATGTAGGACTTGTGCAGCCCAGTTCTGTGAAGCGCGCATCGCGACGCTGCTGAAGAGAATGCTGACGTGCGACGCGCCGGGAATTTCCAGGAATTTCGAGGTCGCATCGTTTCGCAAGGCAACCAGGTCGGCGGCATTTCCGCGCATCGACTGCAGTTCGCGCGAGCCAACCATCACCAGCGAATTGGGCGGAAGTTCAGGAGGATCACTGAAAAGCAACTTCTCCGGAGTCACTCCGTGCGCTGCCCGCATCGGCGCCGGCGAGACCGTGACCAAGCCCGCGACAGCAACACGCGCCGCAACACGTTCAGCAATCGCGCCGCCCATGGAATGTCCGGCAAGAATCGTGCGCTTGGCATCGATCACTCCGCGCGTAAGTAGCTCGCGCAAGAGGGCCTCTCCGCACTGTTCCGCTCGCGCCGGAGAAAACGGCCCCGGCGTGCGTCCGTGTCCCGTTAAGTCTGGAACGAACACGCGAAGGCCCTGCTCGGCAAATCCTCGCGCCACAAACGACATGATCTTCCTGTTCGCCGAAATTCCGTGAAATAGAACGACCGAACCCTGTGCCGCTACGTTCGGCTTTTCGACGATAGTTGTTTCCAGTCGGCAGCCCCCAGCGTTGAAAATATATGTCCGTTCCTTGTACGGCGTCGGCAGGGCCAGCCACAGTCCTACGGCGCACAACAATACCCCCGCAATCGCCCGCACCGCCTGCCGTGATTTCATCGCCCACCGCTAGTAGTCGGCCAGTTTCCGATTATCCTTAATCAGACAGTTTTGATCACTACGTCGGGGAATTTAGCATCTTCATGGCCCTACGACAGCGTACCGACGCAGGTCCCAGGTGCCCCTCCCGGCTTTGTGGTACCAGATACAGCGGATTTTTACATTGGAGACATGCAGGTAAATCCAGGAAACAGCGGAGGCCCGGCCTTTTCGGTCGAAACCGGCAAGGTGATTGGTGTCTGTGTTGCGTACGATATGGCTCCTGTCGTATATGGCGATGGCAACCATGAGCAGGCGAAGGTGGAAAATCGACAGCTTTTCTCTAATTCAGGGCTTGCTATTGTCATCCCAGTCCGCTACGTCATCGACCTAATCAAGAAGCACAATCTCAAGAAATGATCTGCGACTTAAGCAAGATTCCCTTGACTCTCCGTTGTTCGTTTTCTACTGTACTTTTCAGGTAAGGGTGCGGAACTTCTCGAATGCGGCGGCTTGTCTGCCGCTTTTTTGTTTTTTCCAGGAACGCCAATCTCCCGATTGGCGCGGGGCTCCTTAACATTCCAGAGGCGGGGCTTACGTGCCATTTTTTTCTGTTCCATTCCGTCCGAATGATTCCGTCGTTCCGACTGCGGCGGCGGGCGGTTTTCGCCCTCCCATAATGGAGGAATCTCTCCTCATCTGCGGGTCTCAACCTAAATCACTTGGAATCAACACTTGCATGATCGTGCCAAGAATACACTCCTAACTATCTTTAGAATCAACACTTACGGGAAGTGCCCGTAAATGTTGATTCTAAGCCATTTACAGGAAGAGCAAGTCCTTTAGATGAAACACCTACAAAAAATACAGGGGGCGTGAGGGTTATTACGGTTAAACCAGAAAAGATCCTATCCAACTGTAGCTCACCTCTTCAGGGATGAGGTCTTTCTCGGCCCTTCAGGAAAGAGGGAACGATCTCGGTTCCGTCCCGTCGGAATCGGCGGCATTCCCCAATGGTCTAAGCCTCCGCTCGCCCGGAAAGCTTCGCCAGCGACTCCGCCAGCACCAACGCCCCGCGCGCAATATCTTCCGGAGCGGCGTACTCATCGGGCCGATGGCTGTAACCGTTCCGGCAGGGAATAAAAAGCATCCCTGTCGGCGCGATCCGCGAAATGAAAAGGGAATCGTGGTAAGCCCGGCTGACCATTTCGAGAAATGGAAATCCATGCTCGCGGCAGGAATCAGCGAGCGCCGCGCGCACCTCGGGAGCGCAATCCGCCGGCGCATCCGCATTCACCAACTCCCACTGAATGGAGACTTGGCGCCTTGCGCCAATCTCCCGGGATACGCCCTCGATTGTTTGCATCACGCCATCGCGCCGCGCCAAATCCGTATCACGAATGTCCAGCGTTATGCCCACGCGGCTCGGAATACTGTTCACCGCGCCGGGAAAAACATCGCAGACCCCGACGGTCGCGACAGTGTCGAGCGCGCCGCTCGTATGCGCCGCCTTTTCAATTGCCAGAATCAACTCCGCCGCCGCGCACAGCGCATCCTTGCGATCCGGCATCAGCACTCCACCGGCGTGCCCGCCCGCGCCGTCGATGGAAACGCGAAAACTCGCGGGCGCTGCGATGCTCTTCACGATTCCTAAAGAAGTTTTCGCGCGCTCCAGCAGCGGCCCTTGCTCGATGTGCAGCTCAACAAAAGCTTTGTAATAGCCTTTCGGCAGTTTCACATCCTGAAGATTCCCATTGAAGCCTGCTTTTCTGCGAACTTCGTCCACAGATTCGCCGTCACGGTCTTTCAATTTCGCTGCATCTTTCGCGGACAGCGTTCCCGAAAGCAACCGGCTCCCCAGGCACCCGATTCCGAATCGCGTCGGCTCTTCCGTCGCGAACACCAGGAGTTCAATCGAATGTTTAGGCCGGAACCCGCTACGCTGCAACGCGCGAATGGCTTCGAGTCCGCCAAGCACTCCGACAACGCCGTCATATTTGCCGGCGTTGGGGATTGCATCAATGTGCGATCCCGTCCCAACGGCAGGTGCCGCAGCATCGGCCCCGGTCCACCGCGCAAAAATATTTCCGATGGCATCTTGCCGCACCGCAAGCTTGGCTTCTTCGCAGCGCGCAATCACCCACGCGCGCGCTTTCAAATCTGTCGGCGTAAAAACAATTCGCGTGACCGCGGGCGGTTCCGCGCCCGAAAAAGTCGCCAGCGTCTCCAGTTGGGAGAGCAGCCCCTGCTGATCAATTTCCAATTTCATTTTTTCAAGGTCTCGTTGTAGCGCCGGAATCTTGCCGGCCTTCTTCACGTTTTGCCGAGCGGGTGCCGGTTCCAGTTCTTGTAAATCAGGTATTTCGCGGGAAATTTTCCGATGGCCCCAAACCATTGCGGGCACCACGGTCCCATCCAGATAAAATCGCCCGCTCTCACCGGATACCACGAATCGCCCAGCCGGTAGACGCCGCTGCCTTCCAGCATGATCAGCCCGTGCTCCATCACGTGCATTTCCACCATGCTGAGCGCGGCGCCAGGTTGATACACCATGGTATTCACCGCAAAATCAAATTGCGGCTCATCGGGGAGCAAACATTTTACCTGCAAATCGGAATCGCCATCGAGCGCGTGCGAAGAGACTGCGTCTTCGTTCGAGACCAGCAATCGCGGCGGCTCGGTTTTTTCATTTTTCTCGTATTGCTTTTCAATAATGGCGACACGGCTTTTTTCTTTGGCAACAACTCGATGAGAAAATCCTTCCGGCAAATACGCGTAACCACGCTCGCCCAGTTCGTGCCGCTTTCCCTTGGCCTCGACGGTCACGGCACCATCCATCACGTAGACGAATCGCTGCGCGGAGGTATCTCCCAATTCGCCTTTCGATTCAAACTCCGCGGTGTATTCCGTGAACGCTGCGCCCAGCGCCGGCCCGATGTGCACGATGGCGGATGCATTCCTCATCCGGGGCAGAGTCGTGCGCACAAAAGTGTCCGGCGTTTGCAAAACATGATTGCATTGATGCGAGCTGCGCGTGTGACCGAGATTATGCACGGCACGTCCTTCCCAGAAATTCCTGCGAAGCCGCAAGCTGCGTCAGCAAATGCTGCCCGCATTCCAGCGCTTTCGCGACATCATCCAAATGTACCGATTCCGCCGGATCGTGGCTGATGCCTCCAGGAGTCCGCAAGAAAATCATCGCCGCCGGAATCTTTTCCGCGAGGATCATGGCATCGTGTCCCGCGCCGCTCGCCATGCGATGCGGTTCGCAGGCGGCTTTTTGCGCGGCAAGTTCGATTTGCTCCGTCAAAAATGGATCCATCGCCACCGCATTTTGCGCGAGAAGCGTTCGCCACTTCACGCTGACCGCGCGCCGCGAAGCGATGGACTCTGCCTGCCGGATCAACTCATCGAGTGACTCCGTTCGCGCACGATCCGAAGCGTGACGAATATCCAGGGTGGCGCGCGCTTCTCCGGCGACCACATTCGTTGCGCCGGGCTTGGCTTCCACGTATCCCACTGTTGCGACTAAATCTGCCGTGCGCTGCGCCAGTTCCTCAACCGTGACAATCCACTCCGCGGCCGCGGCGAGCGCATCGTGGCGCAAGTTCATCGGCGTCGTTCCGGCGTGATTCGCTTGTCCTGAAAATGTGAACTCCAAACGGTTCTGCCCCACGATCGCTTCCACGACTCCGAGTGGACGTCCCAGTTTCTCCAGCACCGGCCCTTGCTCGATGTGAAATTCGATGAATCCCAGAACGTCGTCGCCCAAAGCTGCTTTGGAAAGTTCGTTAGGGTTCAAACCAAAATCTTGGATCGCTTTGCGAACAGAAATTCCATCGGCATCGTTGCGCGCGAGAAGTTCCTCATCCAGTCTGCTAAGGAGCGCTCGGCTTCCGATGAATGGAACGCCAAATCGCACTCCTTCTTCTTCCGAGAATCCGATGACCTCAATCGCAAACGGCAGCTTCAATCCGCGCAAAGATTCCACCAGCTCGATCGCTAGAACCACTCCCAATATTCCGTCGAACGCACCGGCATTCGGCACGGTGTCCAAATGCGATCCAATCAGAATTCGCGGCGCTGACGGCGACGCTGCGGAATAAAATCCGTGCAAATTTCCAACCGCATCGATGGACACATTCATGTCCAGAGCTTTCATCCACGAAGAAACTTCGCGGTGACAATCCCGCATTGGCGCGGAGAGAAAAGTTCGCCGCGTGCCGCCCGCGTCTTCGGAAAACGTCGCCAGTTTCCGGCAGCGCGCAATAACTTGTTCCGCGAGTTTTGCAAGACTAATGCTCGTCGACACTGGAAGCACTCTCGCTAACAGCACACTGTTGCTCGAATCAAAACTCCCGGATCAGTTTCGCTGCAATCCATCCCGCCACAACCAGCCCCAGCATGATTTCCCAGCCGAATCTGTTCCCATAAGTCGCAACCGGAAAATGATTGCTCAGCATCAGAAAGACAGCCGGCACGGCCAGGAACGTGTTGTGCTTCGAACGCAACTTCGCTTGCGCGCCGAGCGACGCATCGAACTTTTCGCCCGCTGCCGCAGCCGCGAGCATTCTGCGCTGAGTTGGGAGAATGCAGGACCACACATTCGCCACCATGATGGTGCCGAAGATCGCTCCCATGTGAATGTATGCGGCGCGCCCGCTGAGCAAGTGCATTAATCCCCAAGCTGCCGCCGCCGTCATCATCAGAGCAAATGCCGCGAACGCTTTCGGCGATTTTCCCAGCGACCGCACCGCCTGATCGTAGATGAACCACCCGCCGACCATGGAGCCGACTCCGACCGCAACGCCGGCGCGCTTCGAAATGTCCGCAACGTCCGAATCGATGAGGCCATCGCCCATGTAATACACCAGAATGAGAAGAATCACGCCGAACAGCCACGTCGCGAAGGCTTCCCAGCGAAACCAGCGCACCTGCTCTGGCGCAACGCCTAGCGATTGTTGTTTTTCGACGGAGTAAAAACCTCCGCTGTGCACCATCCACACTGCCGGAGCTGTTCCGTCCGCCGCCGCTTTTTTCTCGAGTTTTGCGAACTGACCGTCGAGCCACGTGAAGTAATAGGTTTGTCCGACCCACATGATTGCCGCGAAAACGTGAATCCACCGCACACTGAGGTTCAGCCATTCGCGGATGGAAGAATCCATTTCAGCTTCCCCGGTACGTCGTGTAGCCGTTCGGACTCAGCAGCAACGGAATATGAAAATGGTTTTCACCGTTTCGCACTCGAAATAAGACCTCAACCGCGGGATACAAACCATCCACGCCGCAGGCCGTGAAATAATTCGTGGTGTCAAACGACAAGCGGTACGTTCCCGCGGCGAGACTCGCGCCTTCCGGCAGCAATTCGCCGCATCGGCCGTCTTCATCCGTCCGAGCAGAAGTCAGAGTAGTCCAGTTGCCCGAGGAATTTTGTCGCTGCAGGCGCACCGGCACTCCCGGTGCAGGTTTCCCCGTGGCCGTATCCAGAACATGCGTGGAGATTCGGCTCATCCCGCGATCCATTGTTTCAGACGGATATGCATGATTTGGCGCTGCTCCTCGGCCGCTTGCTGCAGTTCGGTGGCTTCATCATTGTGCAACCGGCGGCGCAGAATCTCCAAGATTTCGCTGGCCGATTTTCCCGTCGCGCAAACGATAAAGATACGCCCGAACTTCTGCTCGTATTCGCGATTACCCCATTTCAGCGCCAGTTTCATGGCTTCATCGGCCGATGCCGCCTGTCGTTGTTCCTGCTCGGACCAAACCGAAGATTGTGGCGCGGCAGTTTTTTTTGCGTGCGATTCGCCGATGCGCGGGTGACTCCGGAAGGCTTCGAGCCAGCTGGACTCCCCAAGTTCTTGCCAGACAGCGTCTGAAGTTTGAATCAGCGAAACTTCGTCTGGGATCGGCCGTTTCGAAACCATGCTCGCTGCCCAGGTTTCCGAGCCACAGCAAGGTAGAATCTCGCGTGCAGCTTCCTCGCTTGGCAAAGAATTCCAGCGAGCCAGAACTGCGCTCACGCGGCCGCTCCTTCAGCGGCAAGCTTCGCGAGAAACTCGGTGACTAGATTGCACGCCACTGCGGATCGATATCGCGCGGTGGAACGAATATCGTCGATGGGTCGAATTTCCTTAAGCACGCTTTTTCTTGCGGCATCGATCAAAGACGGCTCGATCTCTTTTCCGGTGAGCATCTTTTCCGTCTCATTCAAACGTAACGGAACGGGCGCAACGCTTCCCAGTGCGAGACGCACATCGCGAATCGCGCCGTTCGCGACTTGGCCCAAAGCAGCGAGACAAACCTTAGAAATGGCTTGCGCGTTCCGCGCTCCAACCTTACGCGCATGCGAGAAATATTTCGAGAACCGGCGCGGCAACGAAATATTCAGGATCAACTCGTCGGCAGCCAGAATTGTCTGTTTGTAGCCGGTGTGAAAAGTTCGATAAGGCACGCGGCGCTCGCCGCGCACGGAAATCAGCGTCAATACGGCGTCGTAAACAAGCAGCGCGGGCAGGGAATCGGCAGCAGGAGAAGCGTTGGCGATGTTCCCTCCCAGTGTCCCGCGATTCTGATTGGCAATTCCGCCGGTCCAGGATGCCGCCGTGGCCAGCAGGGAAAATTCCCGCGATACAATTTCGTGCTGGCGCAAAACAGTGTACGTGCATGCCGCGCCGATGGAGATTCTATCCGGAAAAACCTCGATTTGACGCAGCTCGGGAATATTCCAGATGTCGATCAAATTGCGGTTGGTCAGCTTTCCGGCGGAATACAAAACCATTACGTCAGTTCCGCCCGCGATGGGCAGCCACTGAGCCGGCTCGCTAGCCAGCAGGGAAAGAGCGCCAAGCAGATTGCCCGGTGAAACGAGTCTGTAATCGGCTGGATCGGCCCTCATTGCGTAACCCTTCGACGCGCCGCCTTTGCCACCGCTTCGAAAATTTGCATATAGCCGGTGCAGCGGCAAAGATTCCCCGCAAGACCTTCCCGAATGTCCGCCAGAGTAGGGTCCAGTTTCTTATCGAGCAGATGCGCGGCCGCAAGAATCATTCCCGGCGTGCAGATGCCGCACTGTGCGCCGCCACATTCGAGGAACGATTCCTGCAAAGGTTTCATCAACGAGTGAGCGGACATTCCTTCGATGGTAACGACGCTCGCGCCGTTCGCTTGCGCGATAGGTATGAGGCAACTATTCACCAGCATATCGTCCAAGAGAACCGCACACGAGCCACATTCGCCTTCGCCGCAGCCTTCTTTGGCACCCGTCAACCCAAGGTTGTTCCGCAGCACGTCCAGCAATCTTTCCATGGGATGGGCGAGCACCTTTTTGGCCTCGCCGTTGACGATGAACGAGATCCCGCGCTTTGCGCTCTCCGCAGACGAGGGATTCACGCTATCCCTCGCACGGAAGAGGGCACGGCTTGCTCGTTGAATTCAGGCCGCAGAGCCTCAAAGAGATCTTCGGGCAGCAGCGGAATGGAACAGAAGCGGACACCCGTCGCATCTTCCACGGCGTTTAAGATCGCGGGCGCAGGACCATCCATGGGCAACTCTCCGATCCCTTTAGCGCCATGCGCGCCGTGAACGTTGCCATTTTCTTCAAAAAACACGCGAATCGGCGGCAGATCCATCGAGGCCGGCATGATGTAGTTGGTCATCTGGTTGTTCATCATGCGTCCGTCCTGCCAGACAACGTTTTCATAGAGCGCGAAGCCGATCGCTTGCGCTACTCCGCCGGTGATTTGTCCTTCGGCCAATACAGGATGAAGGACTCTTCCGACTTCCTGTAGAGCGACAAAGTCATCCACCGTCACACTATATGTCGTCAAATCTACGGTGACTTCCGCAACGTACACGGCCCATGCAAACGCCGCATAAGCTTCGCCACGATATTTCTCATCGTCCCAAAAAACATCGGGTGGGGCTTCGTACCGTGCATACGACTTGAGCGCCCCATGCGTGGCGATGTATTCCTTGCAGGCGGCGCGAAATTGTTCAGGAGAGTAATCCTCATGCAGCAGCCCGGTTTTCGTGAGCGTTTCCTTGATCCCCCTGGCGGCGGACTGAACCAGTTTTCCGACAATCATGGCGGTGCGCGAAGCCACCGTTGGGCCGCTGTTCGGAACAACGCTCGTGTCTGGTTGCGCGATGGAGACGTTTTCATACGGCAAGCCGAGCGCTTCCGCTGCAATCTGGCAGAGCACGGTGTTGGTTCCTTGACCAAATTCCGCGCTGGACACCAGCACGCGCACGATTCCGTCTGCGCCTGCTTCGGCGCCGACGAGAGAATTCAAGTAGCGTTCACCAGAACCCGTGAAGCCGGCGCCGTGCAAGAAAGCAGCGATTCCAATTCCTTTTCTGTTCGTCCCAGCTTTATTTTTTTCTGCAAAACGTTTTTTCTTCGCGGCATAGTCGGAAAGTTCCAGAGCCCGTTTGAGCAAACGATCCAGATCAATATTTTCCTTAATGGTCTGTTCCGTTGTGGTCGTTTGGCCGGACTTCAGAAAATTTCGGCGGCGGACTTCGACGGGAGAAATCCCTACGACCTGAGCGATGCGGTCCATGTGGCGTTCCATAGCGAAAAGGCTTTGCGGCGCGCCGAATCCGCGGAAGGCTCCGTGCGGCGGCGCATTGGTGGCAACCGCCTTCGTGCGAATGCGCACATTGGGCCAGTAATAAGCACCACCGGCATGGATAGTGCCGCGCGAAAGGACGACCGAAGAGAGCGTCGCGTACGCTCCACCATCGATGGTGAACTCGATTTCGCCGCCGAGAATTCTTCCGTCTTTACTGACGGCGGTACGGTGGCGCGTGCGCGAAGGATGGCGCTTCGTCGTGGCGGCCATGTCTTCCATGCGGTCGTAGACAATTTTCACGGGGCGTCCGGATTTCATCGCCAGCAGCGCGGCGTGGCCCGCGATCATTGATGGATACTCTTCCTTACCACCAAACGCTCCGCCGGTCTCCATTTGCACGACGCGCACTTTTTCTTCGGGCAACGCGAAAAGCGTTATCAGCGCCTTATGCACGTAGTACGGGCATTGCAGGGAACCCCAAACGGTAACGCCGTTTTTCGGGTCGAACGCTGCAATCACGCCGTTGTTTTCGATATAGAGTTGCTCTTGCGCGCCGGTGAAATATTCGCCTTCGACGATGTGCGCCGCTTTTTTCCAGATGGCATCCACGTCGCCTTTTTCCACGAGAAAATTCTTGAACGTATTGTCGCGACCCCAAATGATTGTGGATTGCCGCTCGCTTTCTTCGATGGTGTGCAAAGCCGGGAGCGAATCGTACTCGATGGAAACGGCCTCAACAGCCTTGCGAAGTTTGGGACGGTCGGGATGGGCCAGAAGCAGAATGGGCTCTTCCGGATGATTGACAAACTCGGAGGCGAGGCAAGGCTGGTCGTCCAGAATCAGGGCAATGCAATTCTTTCCCGGAATGTCCTTGGCGGATACGACGACATATTCATTCCAGTCGACGCCCGGACCAAAATGGATTTGTTTGATTTTGCCGCGCGCGATGGTGCTACGTACGGTCGCGCCGTGAAGCATGCCGGGCAGAGCCATGTCATCCACGTAACGCGCCGCTCCAGTGACTTTGTCCCAGCCTTCCTTGCGCGGCACGGAAGCTCCAATGATGTGACGGACGGTCATAAATTATTTGCTGGCGATATTCTGTATGAAACGACAGGAGTTTCAAATCTCTATTTGTGGTTTGGGAAGACCATTACCTGCGGAATTCACGCCCTTTTGGCTCTCCCGGGAATTCGCCATCGCGGAATATGCAATCGCCGCGCAGGTAAGTCGCCTTGACCACGCCGCGAAGTTTTTCGCCCAAATACGCTGAAACGCGATGACGGTAGTGAAGATGGTTCTCAGTCGCTACAAATTCGGCTTCCGGTTCAAACACCACGAGGTCGGCATCGACGCCTTTGGCGATGCGGCCCTTGCGCGAGTCACATCCGGCAAGCCTCGCAGGACCCTCGGCCATCCATTGCGCGATATCTGTGAGCGTGAATCTGCGGGAAGTGGCCTCCGTCCACATGATGGGCAGAGCCAACGATAGGCTGGCGATCCCTCCCCACGCTGTTTGGAAATTTCTTTCGCCGAGCCGCTTCATCTCTGGAGGACAGGGAGAATGATCGGTAGCCACCAGATCGATCACTTTTTCTCGAAGGCCTTGCCAGAGTTTTTCGCGATCCTCAGAGCAGCGAATGGGCGGTGCACATTTGAAGAGTGTTTGTCCATCCGGGATTTTTTCGGAAATGAAATGCAGATAGTGCGGACAGGTTTCAACAGTTACAGGCAGCCCGTCTGATTTTGCCACGCGCAACATGTCCAGCGCTTCGCTTGTTGCCAGATGGACGATGTGCAGGCGGAAGTGAAATTCGCGGCAGAGGGAGAGCATCAGCCGAATCGCGGATAGCTCTGCTTCATCGGGCCGCGATTGCAGATATGTCGAGTACTTGCTCCAATCCGCGCCGGTCAATCGGCGCGTTGCTGCGTCCACAGGAGCGGGGAGTTCCGCGTGAACCAGGAGTGGCAAGCCGGTGCGAGCGACATGCGGCAAGGCGGCGCGGAGCTCTGGTTCCGTGACCATAGTGAAGCCGTCGATGCCCGGATGAATGAGGAAGCACTTGAATCCCGGCACGCCTGCGGCTGCCAGTTCTTCAATATGCTTCTGGTTGTTGCTCACCACGCCGCCCCAGGCCACCCAATCCACGTAGCACTGGTCTTTCGCTGCGTTTCGTTTTGCTTCGAGTGCAGCGACAGTAGTCGTGGGGGGCAGGCAATTCAGCGGCATGTCTACAAGCAGCGTATAGCCGCATGCGGCAGCGGCGCGGGTCGCCGTACGGAATCCCTCCCACTCCGTGCGACCAGGCTCGTTGATGTGAACATGGGAGTCCACCAAGCCCGGCAGAATGGCGGCGTTACCAAAGTCCTGAACGGGAATTTGCGCGGGCAATTGATCAGGCAAAATAACATCGAGGATTCGGCCGTCTTCGACGAGCACAGCTGCCGGTTTGATTCCCTGCGGGGTCACGACTCGACGTGAGAGAAAAGCTGTAAGGCTCATGTTTGTGCTGTACAAACGCGCAGGCGCTATGCTCAGCAGAAGGGTACCGCAACCGTCCACAACTCCCCAAGCGCCCCACAGCTTCTCTGATTCGCTGCAAATTTTTAACCTGAGCGGAAAATAAGTCTGTGATAATAGCGGTCGTTGAAAACACCCCTGCAAATTCTGGACGGATTCAAGGCGCGCTTTGGGACGACCGCAAGCGCTTACCGGGCGCCTGGGCGCGTGAATCTGATCGGCGAGCACACCGACTATAACGAAGGATTCGTGCTGCCAGCGGCGATTGACTTCTATTGTTGGGCGGCTGCTGCTCCGCGGGGTGACGGCAAGCTGGTAATTTACTCCGCAAATTTTAATGAAACAGTCGAGGCGCGCCTCGATTCGTTGTCACCCCTGCCGGAGAAACACTGGGCCAACTATCCACTGGGTGTGGCTTGGGCACTTCGGCGAGCAGGGAAGCCCATTAGCGGAGCAAATGTCTATATCGCAGGCGAAGTGCCACTTGGCGCCGGATTAAGTTCGTCGGCTGCTGTCGAAGTCTCCGTTGCTCTTGCGCTGCTTCGGCAGAGTGGTGACGCGGAGAACCGCGCCGAACTGGCGAAGCTATGTCAAAAAGCAGAGAACGAGTTCGTGGGCGCGCGCGTTGGAATTATGGACCAGTTTATTTCGTGCTTCGGTCGCGCGTCACATGCGCTTTTGCTGGACTGCCGCTCGCTGAAGCACGAATTCGTAAAACTTCCGCCGAACTTGCAACTGGTGATCTGCAATACCATGGTCCGGCACGAACTGGCTTCCGGCGAATACAATACGCGCCACGCGGAATGCGAAGAGGGCGTTCGAATTTTGCGCATCGTGCTGCCGGAGGTTCGGGCGCTTCGTGACGTAACACTTTCTCAGTTGGAGGATCATCGTCAGAACCTTTCGCCGAAGGTGTTCGCGCGGTGCCGGCACGTCATTACGGAAAACGCGCGGGTGAATAGCGCGGTTGAGGCGTTTCGCAAAGGGGACACGACGACGCTTGGGCCTTTGCTGCAGGACTCACATCGGAGCCTGCGGGATGATTACGAAGTCAGTTGCAGGGAACTCGACCTGATGGTGGAAATTGCCGCGGCGCAACCCGGCTTGATTGGAGCGCGAATGACCGGCGGAGGATTTGGCGGCTGCACTATCAATTTGGTAGAGTCCGCGGCAGTGAGCGATTTCCGGCGCAACGTGGCCGCGGCATATTCCTCTGAAACGGGTCTGACTCCGGAGATTTACGTTTCTCCGGCATCCGAGGGGGCGAAGGAAATTACACTCGAAGAGAATAGACCCGTGAAGTGACAGGATTTTAGCGGAGAAGGGAAGCGCAGCCAGTTGCTAGCGTCTGTCATGCTTCGACCTTGCCCATGAGTTTCGCCGAGCTGAATCGAATTCCGCACCGCCGGTTCAATCCTCTCCTGCGAGAGTGGGTGCTCGTGTCACCCCACCGTATGCAGCGGCCGTGGCAGGGGAAAGTGGAAAAGCTCGCAAGACCTCCTGCAGTCTCATTCGATCCTAACTGCTATTTGTGTCCTGGAAATAAGCGCGCGGGCGGAGCACAAACGCCGCGTTACACGGAAACGTGTGTTTTTGACAACGATTATCCGGCGATGATGCCGGAGGTCGCGGCTCTGCAATTTGATTCGGGCGGCTTGCTGGTGGGGAAAGCAGAGCAGGGAATCTGCCGCGTGATGTGTTTTTCGCCGCGCCACGATCTCACGGTTCCGCGAATGAGTATCGCGGAGTTGCGCGGAGTCGTGAACGCATGGGTCGAGCAGTACTGCGCGCTTGGGAAAATTCCGTGGATTAACTACGTGCAAATTTTCGAGAATCGCGGCGAGATGATGGGCGCCAGTAATCCTCATCCGCACTGCCAGATCTGGGCGAACGCTTCACTGCCAAACCTTCCGACTCGGGAGCTGGCGTCTTTCCGGGAGTATCGCGCTGAAAAACAGTCCTGCCTGCTGTGCGATTACTTGAAGCTGGAGCTGCAATTAAATGTGCGCGTCGTTTGCCAGAACGATGCTTTTGCTGTGATTGTGCCGTTCTGGGCGGTTTGGCCGTTCGAATCGCTCGTGTTGAGCAAGCGTCATCTTGCTTCCATCGATCAACTCAGCGAGCGAGAGCGCGATCTGCTCGGCGACATCCTGCGGCGCATTACTATTCGCTACGACAATTTGTTTGAAACCGTGTTCCCGTATTCCATGGGATTTCACCAGAAGCCCACCGATGGCGGCGTCTACGAAGAATGGCACCTGCACGCGCACTACTTTCCGCCGCTGCTGCGCTCCGCCACGATTCAAAAATTCATGGTGGGCTACGAACTTCTTGGGTCTCCGCAGCGGGACGTTACGCCAGAGAACGCGGCGGCACAGCTTGTGGAAGCAGGGGAAATTCACTACCTGGATCGCGTTGCGGAGCAGGGGAACGCTTAGCTTGCGATGCCCGCGCATCCGCGCAATACGCACATTGTAAGCGATTACGCTTGGCATGCCGCTTCGCGGCGTGATAACGTTCCGCGCTGTCACCCGCGAGGGCGGCGTTTTTTGGCTTTCTGACGAACCGATGCTGCTCCCTGAACTTCGCAAAGCGGTGCTGGAAGCAAACCTAGAGCTGGTGCGTAAAGGGTTGGTCCTTTATACGTTTGGGAATGCCAGCGGCATTTCTCGGCAGAAGTCGCTGGTGGTGATCAAGCCAAGCGGCGTACCTTACGAGCGGTTGAGGCCGGCAGATTTAGTGGTCACCGATTTGAACGGGAAGATTGTAGAGGGCAAGCTGCGCCCTTCGTCGGACTTGCCTACACATCTCGTTTTGTACAAATCGTTTCCGACCGTAGACGGCATCAGCCATACCCATTCCGAGTATGCGACGGCGTGGGCACAGGCGCGCCGGTCCATCCCTTGCTTGGGAACGACGCACGCCGATTATTTCCATGGACCGGTTCCTGTAACTAAGGAAATGACGGACGCAGAAATAGCTTCGAAATATGAAGAGAATACGGGACACGCCATCGTGCGGGCATTTGAAGGCGTGGACCCTTCCGCGATTCCTGCTGTGCTGGTGGCCAATCACGGAGCGTTTGCCTGGGGCGCCGATCCCGCAACTTCGGCGCATAATGCCGTTATTCTGGAATCCGTCGCGCGCATGGCGTACCTTACTCTGAGCATCAATCAGGAAGCTCGCGCGATTGGGCGCTTTCTTCACGACCAGCACTATCTGAGAAAACACGGGAAGGCCGCCTACTACGGGCAGCCCAAGGAGAAAAAATGATCGCCATGATGGCGTCGGCTGCACCAACCACGCTTGTCCATCTTTCCGCGGTGGATCTGGTCATTATCGCCTTCTATTTTGCTTTGGTGCTGGGCATCGGTTTCTATTTGAAGCGCTTCGCCAAGACTGGCGAAGACTTCTTCCTTGCCGGCCGGGAGATGACCGCGTGGGTGGCAGGGCTGGCATTTGTCTCGGCCAACCTTGGCTCGCTGGAGCTGCTTGGTTGGGCTGGCAACGCCTATCAATACGGCATCATGGCGGCGCACTGGTATTGGGTAGGCGCCATCCCTGCTATGGTTTTCCTTGGCATCGTCATGATGCCGTTCTACTACATCTCCAAGACGCACTCCGTTCCCGGTTACCTGCAGTTACGCTACGGTTCGGCCGCCAGCGCGCTCAGCGCGATCACCTTCGCGGTAATGACCATTCTGATGTCTGGCGTCAATATGTACGCGATGGCTGTAGTCATGGAGGTGGTCCTTGGGTGGAACCTCCACTTTAGCATCGTCGTATCGTCTTTGACGGTTGGCGTTTACGTTGCCGCCGGGGGTTTGTTTTCCGCGATCTTCAATGAGGTTTTGCAATTCTTCCTCATCTGGTTTGGCGCCCTGCTCATTCCCATACTCGGGATGATTGAGACCGGTGGGTGGAGCGGTATGGTTGCGCGCATTCACCAGAACTTCCCCGGCCAGGACTTCACTCACATGTGGGGTCCGATGAAGTCGTTCGCCGATAATCCCATGGGCATTCACTGGACGGGCATTGTGTTCGGTCTGGGCGCAGTGCAGGCGATGGGTTATTGGACCACGGACTTCCTCGTAGTCCAGCGCGTACTTTCGGCGAAGGACATCCGCTCGGCGAAAATGGCGCCCATCATTGGCTCATTTTTCAAGATGGCTGTGCCACTTATCGTGATTCTCCCTGGATTGCTTGGCCGCGCCGTCCTGCCCATGCACCTGGTAGCCGCCAGTGCGGCGCAGCCAGGGCAGTTTAAATACGATGATGTTCTTCCGTTGATGCTCGCGCGCTATTGCGGACCCGGTTTGCTGGGCCTTGGAATCACTGCTTTGGTGGCAGGGTTCATGGCCGGCATGGCGGGGAACGTGAGCGCTTTCGCGACGGTCTGGACCTATGACCTTTACCGTCCGTTTCTGCGCAAGGATGCCCCGGATAGTCACTATGTTTCGATGGGCCGGTGGTGCACGATGATCGGCTTGTTCGTCAGCATTGGAACCGCGTATCTGGTAATGAAGTTCGCCAGCATGATGGACTACGTGCAGGCGCTGTTTGGATTTTTCATCGCGCCGCTTTTCGGCACGGTATTGCTGGGGATGCTCTGGAAACGTGTGACGCGCGCAGCAGGATTTTGGGGGCTGCTGGCGGGAGTGTTTTCTTCTGTTGGAATGTTCAGCTTGATGAAACTAAGTTCCCGCTGGGTATCGGTTTTCGCGCTTTCACCGGATGCGAAGGGACTTGCGCAAGCCATGTACCAGGCGCTGTGGTCCTGTGTCACGTGTGTGGTGGTCACTGTCCTAGTGACCCTGGTGACGAAGCCCAAGCCCGACGAAGAGCTGAAAGGACTTGTCTACAGCTTGACGGAAGTGGCGCGGGAAGAGCACGCGAGTTTCCTGCACCGGCCGCTTTTTTGGGGAATTGCCGCCCTGGCGATCTTGCTGGTTCTTCAAATTATTTTCTGGTGAGGCGAGATGAGCGAAAAACATCACATCATTCCGGTTTGGTTCTTTGTGGGAGTACTCTTGCTGGTGTACGGGTTTTTGATTTTTGCCAGCGGGCTGGCGGAATGGTCGCATCCCCCGGGCACGGTATTAGCCGAGCTGCACGCTCCGGTTTGGTGGGGAGGCCTATTGTTCGTCCTGGGGCTGATTTACTGCATCAAGTTTTCCCCCAAGCGCCAGGCGTAACGATTCCGGCTGCTGGGACGAGCTGCGCAGAACATTCCAACGGGGAAGGTAAATGGCAGCTGTTGCCGGAGTGGATTTTGGGACATTGAGCGTTCGCGTTTCCATCGTGGACAGCGCGCGCGGACTGCTGGCATCCGCCAACGCTGAATATCCTCTGCATCGCAAACGTGAGGATCCCGAGTACGCCACACAGTCCCACGAAGATCATATTCGGGCGCTCGCGGCTGCTACTCGCGAAGCCGTCCAGAAATCCGGTGTTCCAGCCGATCAGATTCAAGCCCTAGCGCTGGATACGACCGGGTCTTCCGTCATTCCCGTCGGCAAAAACCTTCAACCGCTCGACGACTATTATTTGTGGTGCGATCACCGCGCCAAAGCGGAAGCCGCCGAAATCACCGCGGCCGCGCATCGCGAGAAGCTCGCCGCGATCGACTGGTGCGGCGGTGTGTATTCCTCGGAATGGGGATTCTCGAAACTCCTCCACTGGCTTCGCCACAATCCCGCGAAGCGCGCCGAATTCGTCTCCGCGTTTGAACATTGCGACATGGTCGCCGCAACGCTCTGCAGCATCACGGACGCGAAGCAAGTGAAGCGCAGTGTCTGTGCCATGGGCCATAAGTGGATGTGGAACCCCTCGCTCGGCGGCCTGCCGCCGGAGGATTTTCTCGTCAAGGTAGACCCACTCTTCGCTGGAGTGCGCGAAAAAATCAACGGTGAATTCGCTGCTTCCAATCAGCTCGCAGGCCGGCTTTCGCCTCACTGGGCGCAGCAACTCGGTTTGAAGCCTGGTATTCCCATTCCTGTCGGCGCGTTCGATGCGCACTGGGATGCCATTGGCGCCGGTTGCCGCAGCGAAGACATCGTGAATGTCGTCGGAACCTCCACCTGCATTATCGGGATCACACCGTCAGTGCGTTTGGTTCCCGGAGTATGCGGTGTTGTCCAAGGCAGCGTGCACCCGCAGCGTACCGGCATTGAGGCCGGTCTTTCTGCGGTAGGCGATATTTTCCAATCCATCGCTACGCGCGCCGGAACCGACGTGCCGACTCTCTCCCGTGGACTGGAAAACCATCGCGCCGGCCAAACCGGCCTTCTCCGCATCACCTGGGACAACGGCGACCGCACGGTTCTGGTAAATCCAAACTTGCGTGGCATTACCTTCGGCTGGAATCTGCAGACCACCGCGCAGGACGAATTGTTCGCCGCCATTGAAGGCACTGCATTGCACACGCGAGTCATTCTCGATCGCATGGAAGAGCACGGCGTCATCGTCCGGCGTGTCATCAACGCCGGCGGGATTCCCCAGAAAAACGATGTCCTAAATCAGGTGTATGCGAATGTGCTGGGCAGGCCCGTGCTCGTTCCCGCGGGCAATGTGGTCAGCCTAGGTTCGGCCATTTTTGCCTTTCTCGCCGCGGGCGTTTTCAAGACCGTAGAGGAAGCGCAAGACAGAATCTGCCCGCAGTACAAAGTTTTTCAGCCGCAAGTTTCGGCGAAGGCCGTTTACGACAAGCTCTACGCGCTTTACAGCAAGGTTTATTTTGCCTTCGGCCGGCCTCAAGACGCCGAATTTGGAAATCTGCTCCCCGGCTTGATTCAACTATCCGAGTCGGCGCATGCTCATACAATTCGCTAAACCACGCGCGGCTGGATTCGCAATTCTTCATGTCTTCACGGCGCTGGTGATTTGGCTTTTTTGGGACGGCGGAGGTAGCGGATGACCACTTTGCGTTTTCTGGTCTCCCTGATAACCAAGGACAACGACTATCAGATGGAACAAGCTGCGGCCGCGAAAGCTGCCGCCGCGGAACTCGATGTCGAGGTCCAGATCATTTATGCCAACGACGACGCCATCACGCAAAGCACCCAGCTGCTCAAAGCCATTCAGGCGGAACCGTCTCTTCGGCCCAGCGGAATCCTCGTCGAGCCTGTCGGTGCCACGTCCTTTCCGCAAGTCGCTAAAACTGCCGCGGGCACCGGTATCGGCTGGGCCATTCTCAGTCGTCACGCCGAATACGCTATCGAGCTTCGCAAGACTGCTCGCTCTCCCGTTTTTTCCGTGAGCGCCGATCAAGTAGAAGTTGGCCGGATTCAGGGCCGCCAGGTCGCCGCTCTTCTTCCCCGAGGCGGCTCGATCCTCCTCATTCAAGGACCCTCGGTCAGTTCGGTCTCCCGCGAACGCTATACGGGGCTCCAGGAACTGCTCGCGCCCAACGTGCACGTAACTACCTTGCGAGGCCGGTGGACCGAAGAAAGCGCTCACCAAAGCGTTTGTTCGTGGCTCCGCTTGATGGCCGCCCAGCGGTTGCGTATTGACCTGATCGTCGCCCAGAATGACGCTATGGGCATCGGCGCGCGCAAAGCGATCGATGAGACGATTCCCGATCCGGAGCGGGACCAGTGGCTTGGCATTCCCATCATCGGTTGCGATGGAGTGCCCAGAACGGGCCAGGCGTGGGTTCGTACCGGGCAATTGGCCGCCACGGTGATTGTCCCGCCCAACACGGGAGAAGCGATGACCTTGATGGCGAAAGCACTGCGCTCCGGGACCGCCGTTCCGGAGCATTCCTTCACCGCCTCCGCGCCATTTCCCGCCATCGAAAAGCTCGCTCCGCGGCATCCTGCGAATGAATAATTCATTGAGCGAAAATGCGCGCCAGCAAGTAAAATTATTGACGCGATTCCGTGCTGCAACCGGAAAGCGATGCATACGGGGGACTCGAATGAAGTGTTTGATGGCGGTTACAATTTTTTCGGGAGCGTTGCTTATGACCACTCTGTCGCCGGCTGGCGCAAAATCTCAATCTGGTTCGACAACTAAAAAATCCTTTGGGAAAACTCCCGATGGCCAGCCGGCCGATCTTTTTGTGCTCACGAATAAGAACGGAGCGGAAGTCTCCATCACGAACTATGGCGGGGCAGTCGTCTCGCTCAAGGTTCCGGACCGCGGCGGCAAGCTCGCCGACGTGGTCCTCGGTTACGATGGAATCGACGGGTACGTCAATGACAAAAGTTATTTCGGCGCGCTGGTTGGCCGCTACGGAAACCGCATCGGCCATGCGCAGTTTGTGCTGGACGGCAAGACCTACACGCTTGCGAAAAACAACGGCGAGAACAGCCTGCACGGCGGCGTCAAGGGCTTCAACAAAGCGGTATGGACAGCCAAAACTCTTTCCAAGAAAGACGGCCAGTCGCTTGAGCTTTCCTACCTCAGCAAAGATGGCGAGGAAGGCTTCCCCGGAAATTTGAAAGTCACCGTCACGTATACCTGGACGGATGCAAACGCGTTGAAGATCGAATACTCCGCTACCACCGACAAGAAAACCGTGGTCAATCTGACCAACCACTCTTACTTCAATCTCGCTGGGCAAGGTAACGGCGATATTCTCGGCCACCTGATGACGATTGAGGCTGACAAATTCACCCCGGTGGATTCCGGATTGATTCCCACGGGGGAACTGCGCGACGTCGCTGGCACTCCGTTCGATTTTCGCAAATCCACGGCGATCGGCGCGCGCATTAGCCAGGACGATGAGCAGCTGAAGCTCGGCGGCGGATACGACCACAATTTTGTCCTGCGCCGCTCAGCCGGCTCCAGCGAATCCTTGGCCGTGCGCGTTGTCGAACCCACTTCGGGGCGTGTACTGGAGGTCTGGACCACGGAGCTAGGTGTTCAGTTTTATACTGGAAATTTTCTCGATGGCAAAGCTGCGGGGAAAGGTGGCGCGACGTATCCGAAACGGTCCGCGTTCTGCCTGGAAACGCAGCACTTTCCCGATTCGCCGAACCAGCCGAAATTTCCGTCCGTCGTCCTGAATACCGGCGAGCGCTACCACACCATCACGACGTATAAGTTTTCCGCGGAAAAGTAACTATGGCCGGAAGAAAACAACAAGCCAAGCGCGCTAGTTCGCGCGCGGAGGAGTTGGCGGGGCGCCAATCCTGTTTATCAAGGCGATCAAGTGGGGGCAGTCCTGGTCGGTTATCGCGGTGAACTTTAAGCCGAGGCCACCGTTGGGAACCTGATGCTGCACGACGGCTTCGGCGCGGATCTGTCCTTCGGGAACAAGAAAATCAATCTTGGCTCTTGCGCCTACTCGCCGTGGGGTCGCCGTGGAGAGGAACAATCCGCCCACGCTTAGATCGCAAACGCGGGAAACGTCTTCGGTTCCTTCGCATCGCCAGCAGACCCACACATGCTCGTGCGTTTCAACGCGTGAAACCATTCTTCGGGAATACAGGGGACCCACCTGCGCGGCTGCCACGTCTCACCTTGGGGCCTGCGGAGTTGTGTGCGCGATCTAGAAAGCCTGGGACGCCACACAAGCCTCGAGTGAACTCTAACGGGGGGCCACGAAGATACAATCGGGCGAACACCCTAAGCCTCCCAGGGATTTACCTGATTTTGGGCCGCGCCCAATTGAAGCTGGCAGGATGCACATTTCTAGATAATAATCAATTATTGTGAGCGGATTTGCGGGATTGCGAGTGTTGTCACTGGAAAGCCGCCGCGCTCCAGAGATGGCCAAATTGATCACCACCTACGGCGGGGAGGCAATCGTTGCGCCTTCCATGCGGGAAGTGCCGCTGGAGTCGAACACGGAAGCTTTGGCGTTCGCGGCGGGGCTTATCGAGGGCAAATTCGACATGGTCATTTTCCTGACCGGTGTGGGAACCCGGGCCCTATTGAATGTTGTCGAGACGGCACACAAACGCGAAGAATACATCGCATCGCTTCAGCGTGTGAAAGTCGTGGCGCGCGGGCCGAAGCCCGTCGCGGCCCTGCGCGAAATCGGCATCACTCCCGCGATCACCGCGCCCGAGCCGAATACCTGGCATGAACTGTTGAGCGCACTCGACGATGCGGCCAAGAATTCGCAAGGACTGAGTTTGCAAGGGGCTCGAGTCGCTGTTCAGGAATACGGCGTTTCCAATCCTGAATTACTGGCTGGTCTGCGCGAGCGAGGCGCGCAAGTGACGCGCGTGCCTGTTTATCAATGGGCGTTGCCGCACGACTTGGCGCCTCTGCGCGCGGCAATTAAAGCAATCGCCGAAGGAACTGTGGAAGTGACGCTCTTTACGACCGCAGTTCAAGCGATCCATCTGTTCCAGGTTGCCGCCCAGATGAAGGTGGAGGAAGCAGTGAAGAACGGTCTCGCGCGCGCAGTTGTGGCTTCTATCGGGCCGACCACTTCAGAAGAATTGGGGCGGCGCGGGATCCAGGCCGATCTCGAACCCTCGCATCCAAAGATGGGCTATTTGGTGAAAGAGGCCTCCGAACAAGCCGCTGAACTGCTTTGTCGGAAGAGGCAGGGAGCTACTTCTGCCCGATGAGACAACAACTAGTCTAAATGAGACTAGTGCGGAGCCCTCAGCGCGAGTTTGCGCCTGCGGCGGCTCCCACGGCCGATCCGGCCTGGGGAATCATTTCGAAATCGACTCCCGCCTCAGCGAGAGCTACTGTCTCGTCGTCGGCCTGAGCAGCGGAGAGGGCATCGCCCGTTTTAAGGCGCACGACATAGTGTCCATCCCGCGCGGCGGCGATGAGCAGGGAATGAACTTTTTCCTGGAGACTGTTTGCTTGCAAGCCAAGCTTGTGCACATTGCGCACTTGCGCCGAGGCGGGCACAAATTCAAGGATTTCCGGCGAAACCGGGTCGTCATGCAAGACGACTTCGGCAGCGCGCAGCACGCGCACAGCCTGGGCCGACAGAAGATCAGGATCTCCTGAACCGGCCCCCATCAAGTAGACTTTTCCCTTCATAGCAGCACCTGGATTGGATGCAATCCCGCCGCCGGCCTGGGCCAGCGGCCCTTCTAGCGGCAGCAATCCCAACAGGCGGCCACCGCTGATACAACAATGCAACACTAGCACCGCCGATGGTACGGGAAGGCGCGAAAGTATGAATTTGATGAATCGAAAATATTGATGAGAAGAGGGCGAAATGGACTGTTCGCGAAGTACCAGGACTACTTGCCTTGGAGTTTCTTCTGGCGGCGATTTCGCAGGAAGGCTTCGAAAGCTTCCTCGCTGGCATCCTCGTGCAGCAGGCGTTTGCGTTGCTCAGGATTCGCGTTGGCGGAACGGAGCTTATCGCGAGCTTCGCCTAGCTGCGCGAGCCATTCTTCGTATTCCGGGCCGAACTGATCTTCGAGTTGCTTCCTGAGGCGCTGGGCGAGGGCCGGGCTTTGCCCAGCGGTCGAAATGGCGATCTGCAGCGCCCCACGCTGGACGACGGAAGGGTAGTAGAAATCGCATAGAGCGGGAACATCCACGATGTTGCAGAGCACGCCGCGCTGGGTTGCTTCCTTGTAAATGCGCTCGTGAAGTTCAGTGGAGGACGTGGCTGCAATCACCAAGAACATGCTTTCGAGATCGGCAGGCTGGAATGGCCGCTGATGCCATTCGATGGTTTTGGATGCCGCCCAGGAACGGACTTGCTCCGTCGCTTCGGGCGCAACAACTCGCACGCGAGCGCCGGCCTCAAGAAGGCTGGCGATTTTGGACTCGGCGATGGCGCCCGCTCCCACGACGAGGCATGGCCTAGCGGCAAGCTTTAGGAACATGGGGAAGAGCTTTGGAGGTTTCATGCGTTCGCGCAGTGCGACTCCTCACTGATACCTGGACACCAAGTTTACGGCAAATCGGACCTGTAATTGTGTTCAGGGTCAAGTCGAGAGAGAGGAGTTGGATTTACCCGAGGCGATCGGGAGTCAAGAGAGCGGTCATTTCGAGCACGCGGTGATAGTAGTCGCGCTGGGTAAGTTGCGCCGCCGCGGCGTCATCGATGATGAAAGTCACCTCGGGATGCAATTGAAGGGCGGAAGCGGAGACCGCGGAGGTGATTGGGCCTTCGATGGACTTCGCGACCGCAGCGGACTTCGCTGCGCCGGCGGCGAGCAAGATAATTTTACGCGCCTCCAGGATGGTGCCGATGCCCATGGTGATGGCGCAGCGCGGACTCTCCTCACCGGGCGCAAAGAATTTTGCGTTGTCGTCCAACGTTTCCTTGCTCAAGACCTTCAGGCGCATGCGGGAGCCGATGCTGGAGGTCGGCTCATTGAAACCAATGTGGCCGTTACGCCCGATTCCCAGAAGCTGAAGGTCGATGCCTCCGGCTTTCCGGATGGACTCTTCGTAAGACGCGCAGTACTGATCGTAATTGCCGCGGATGGTTCCGTCGGGAATGTGGACGTTACGAGGGTTCACATTGATGTGGGCGAAGAGATTTTCCTCCATGAAATAATGAAAGCTCTGAGGATGAGCAGCGGCAAGCCCAAGATACTCATCAAGGTTAAAGGTTATGACGCGTGAGAAATCGAGCGAGCCCTGTTTGTGAAGATGCACGAGCTGCTTGTAAACGCCGACCATGGTGCTGCCCGTGGCCAATCCCAGCGTCAATGCAGGTTTCTTGTGTATGCCACTGGCGATGAGTTGCGCGGCCTGGCGGCTGATTTCTTCGTCGTCGCGCTTCAGGATTACCAGCATGCGGCGTCCTCTCTGAACTGAGTATTACGCATCAACTGAGACAGATTTGAGCCAGCGAAAGGAATTTGTCTGCATTACCGGAACCGGCGAATGACGAGGTTGTGACGGTCCGAACGATAGAAGCCCAGCACATACATGATCGGCCGGCCTTTGGTGGAATAGATAACCTGGCGAATGCGCAGCAGGGGATCGCGGCGGGGAATGGAGAGAGTCTCGGCGATTCTCGGATCGGCCGCAGTGGCATCAACTTCTTCATCGGCATAGCCGAGTTCGACTTTGTAATCGCGCTCGAGAATTCCGAAGAGAGAATCGCGGCTGATGGGGGCGTCCAAGAGGCCTGGAAATTCAGCAGCGTCGAGGTAGCAGGTTTCCAGAGCAAAGGGTTCGCCGGCGGCATGACGCAAGCGCTCCAGCTTGATGATGTGGCTGGTGGGAGGAAGAGAGAGCCGCGCGGCCGCTTCGTTTTCATTGTCGAGCACTTTTGCGAAGAGCACCTTGGAGCCGGCGATCAGGCTGCGGCTGGACATTTGCTCGGTATAGCTCATCAGTTTATTGAAGTGAATTTTTGGGGCGGCGACAAAAGTTCCGATGCCGCGGCGCCGCTCGACAATTCCTTCGCGCTCGAGCGACGCAAGAGCGTGACGGGCGGTCATGAGGCTGACCTGATGAATTTTGGCGAGGTCACGCTCGGAAGCGACGGCGTCACCCGGATGCAACTGCCCCGAATCGATGCGCTTGCGGATGGCGCCCTGAATTCTCTGGTAGGCGGGCTGGCCATTGCGATTTTTCGCGGTCATTCGTTCTCCCGAACTGCCCCGTGTCGCGTTCGTGGGCATTTGCATGGAACGCGGTTTTACTACCAAACGCGGGGACAATCGTTGCGGAGGTGCGGCTCCGAAACGTCCCCGGGTTCCTCCAGGGCCCTCGGTGATATAGAGCAGCGGCAAAAAATGCTATAGACGTATCTGAGAGCCTTTATAAAGCAGAAAAAAAGTCTTGACAAGCGAAAAATAGTGCTATATAGCTATGCGCCATTCGGCCCCATCGCGGGCCCCCAGGGTGCCGGTTGCCAGTCGAGAGATTCAATCAAGAGGAGAAGCTGTTGGGTGGCCAACGGCTTCGAATCGGAGGATTCGACATGAAAAAGCTACAGTCCATGGGGTTGGGGCTTGTGTGTTTGACGCTGGTGGCGCTGCTGTGCGCAGCGAATCCAGTGGGAGGACAGGAAGTAACTGCATCAATCACGGGAACAGTAATGGATCCGACCGGCGCGGCTGTCGTTGGCGCCACGGTTACCGCAAAGTCGGTGGAACGCGGGCTTACCTATACGTCGGTGACCAACGAGTCCGGTATCTATCGCATCGCGCAACTCCCGGTCGGCAGTTATGAACTGAAAGTGGAAAAGCCGGGGTTCGCTTCGGTCGCGTACGCGGCATTTGTCCTCACCTTGAACCAAGTCGCGCGCATCGACGTGGCACTGAAAGTCGGCCAGGTCGCCCAAAGCGTTGAGGTGACGGGTGCCGCTCCCATTCTGAAGACGGAAACCACGCAGGTCGATACCATTATCAATTCGGCCACCAACGAAGCGATTCCATTAGCGACGCGCAACTACGTGGAGTTGACGTTGCTGGCCCCCGGCACAGTCACGACGGATCCCCACAGCCTAAACACTGGCAGTAACACCAGCAGCGGCGGCCGGCCGCTAATTAACGGGAACCGCGAGCAATCCAACAATTTCCTGCTCGATGGCATGGACAATAACCAGGTTTCGGACAACCTGCTTGGATACACGCCCGCCCCTGACGCCATCGAGGAATTCAATCTCATCACCAATAACGCCTCCGCCGAGTTCGGGAATTTCGAAGGCGGAATCGTCAGCGTCAGCGTCAAGTCTGGTACGAACAGCTACCACGGCGACGTCTGGGAATTCTTCCGCAACGACAAATTGAACGCGAACAGCTGGGCCAATAATTTCAGCGGCACGGCCCGCGACAAGCTCCGGTGGAACATGTTCGGAGGGACTCTCGGCGGACCGGTCTTCAAGAATAAGCTATTCTTCTTTGTTGACTACCAGGGACAGCGGTTTGACCACCCCAGCTCGACGGGCAAGATAACGGTGTTCACTACCGCCGAGCGAAACGGAGACTTTTCGCAGTTGCTAACGCAGAAAGCCATCCAACTTTACAACCCCTGTCAGGGAACTAGCGGGCAAAATGGCACTGCCTGCGTAGCCGCGACGCCACGAACTGCGTTCGCGGGCAACATTATTCCAGCCAGTATGATCAGTCCGGTCGCGAAGGCTCTGTTCGCTTCGTCGCTGTACCCGGCCACCATCAACAACAACTTACAGCAGAACGCTCTCAATACGACCTCCTCGTTGTTAAATTCGAACCAAGGCGACATCAAGGTGGACTATCAGTTCTCCGATAAAGATCGCGTATCGGGTCGCTTCACGCGAGCCTATCAGAACAATCCCAGTACAAACTCGCAGCCGCTCATCGGCAACGGCTCTTCGACGGCCCCGATCTGGAACACCGTGGGTGACTGGACCCGGACAATCAATTCCAGTTTAGTGAATGACGCTCGACTCGGCTGGAGCCATATCACCCTGAACACCGGCGCAAGTTTCGTTTCGGGAGTTGGCGCATTTGGAAACTCAATCGGAATAGGGAATGGAAACCCCAGCGGGCTGAATGGGCTGCTTGCTTTAAATGTAGGGAACATCTTAGACGCTGGAAGTGGAAACCCAACTGGGTTGGGCAACAGCTTGGTCACGCAGAGCTTTGACGACCACGTCTGGCAACTGGACGATTCGCTCATTTACACGCGCGGCCGGCATTCCATAAAGTTCGGCTTCCAGTACTGGGATCAGCCCATTAAGACCTTTTATTCAGGCAACAACGGTGAACTAGGGCTAATGGACTTCACGAGTAATTTCACCGCTTCTGCTGCTACCAATGCCTTAACCAACTCCGGCGAGGGTATGGCTGACTTTTTCCTCGGCCTTCCCACGGAGTTCGGGCGGGGGCTGAGCACGGGGCGAACCTGGGAGCAATCGTCCAAAATCTTTGCCGGATACGCCCAGGATACTTGGCGGCTCACGGATCGGCTGACGGTGAATGCTGGCTTGCGCTACGAGGCGCACACGCCTTGGGTGGAAACAAATAACCAGCAGGTGAATTATGACCTCAAGACCCAACAGATCGTCTTTGCGAACCAGAATGGAGCCAGCCGGGCTCTCTACAAAGGAGTCTATGGAGGCAAGGACTTCCAGCCTCGCCTCGGTTTTGCGTGGACCCCAGCGATGCTGGGTGGACACACGGTTCTGCGCGGCGCGTTTACCATTTCCTCTTATCTCGAAGGAACGGGCACGAATCTGCGCTTGCCGATTAACCCACCCTTCAATCCCGCGGAATTAGACGTCCCGTACCACGGCGTCCCGTTGCCGGCAACTACCGCCTCGGACGGTATTGTGGGGACAACTTCGACGGGAACGACTTGCCCGAACTATTCTTGCTTTGCGGGCGCGTTGCTTCGTGTTTGGGATCCAAATGTACAGCCTGCCCTGTCTGATCAGTGGAACCTGACGGTGCAGCGCCAGTTCTGGGGCAACACGACGTTTCAGATTGGCTATGTTGGTCAGCGAGGAACGCACTTGATGGTGCCGTTCTCCTACTCGCAGCGCCAACTGCTCACTCCAAGCGCAACCTGCCCTGCTCCGTGTACGGCTCCGAGCTCGTTCTTCGCAAACAACGCTCCGCTCCTCGGTACTATATCGAAGTTCACTTCTGGCACGCAATCGAACGGCAACATGACTTACAACGCATTGCAAGCCGTGCTGCAAAAGCAGATGAGCAAAGGCTTGCAGTATCAGGTGGCATACACCTACTCGAAGTGCATGACCAACAACAGCGGCTACTATGGTTCTTGGGGAGCGGAAGCCACGACCGCTTCACCGTACTGGCAGAACATCTACAACGCCAAGGCTGAATGGGCGCCGTGCTATTACGATGCGACGCATATTCTTTCATCCTACGCAATCTATGAGTTGCCCGTGGGACGCGGCAAAGCGTATGGCAGCAACATGAACAAGGTGGTGAACGCCGTCGTGGGGGGTTGGACGGTGAGCCCGATCCTCTCCTTGCGTAAGGGTTTCCCGATGACTCCTTATGGCAGCGGCGACCAGTCTGGAACAAATTCTCGCAGCTCGCGTCCCAATTGCGTCTCCATTGCCCAAGTCCAGGGACGCGTGCCAATCTCGACGCCCGGAGTCAACGGCATACAATGGTTTACCAACAACGGCAATTTCAGCGTTCCGGCAGCCGGCACGTTTGGGAGTTGCCCAGCCCAACTAGGCTGGTTGCGTGGTCCAGGGTACGCCGATCTCGACCTAAGCTTGCAAAAAAACTTTCAACTTACGGAACGGTACAAGCTTCAGTTCCGTAGCGATTTCGTGAACGCCTTCAATCACGTCAACCTCAACGCACCGAATATGAATCTTGGAGGCACAATGGGGCAGATTACGAGCGCGCAAGACCCTAGGAACATCCAGTTTGCGCTGAAGTTCTACTACTAGCTCCAAACCACGTATAATGGGGCGGGCGATCACCCCCCGCCTGCCCCGTTTTTTGTATGCTCACAAGACGCCGCACGACAATTGTCGTCCCCATCCTTCTTGCGCTGCTACCCGCGGCAACTTTTTCGCAAGCTCCCCGGAAGAGTACAGCCTCGGCACCTTTTTCCACGGCGCACGGTGGGCTTGACCTTGCCGAAAAGGGGCGCTGCAGGGAAGCGCTGCCTCTCCTCAAAAAATCCGCATCTGTAACCGCGGACAAACCAACGAAGCTAAAGATGGGTCTCGCGATAACCCGCTGCGCACTTTCCCTTGATCAAGTGGAGACTGCACTTAACGCGCTGCTCTGGCTCAATCGGGAATTTCCTGACGATCCCGATGTTTTGTACGTCACAACGCATGCTTACTCAGATCTCTCGGCCCGTGCCTCATTGCAACTCGCGCGGACAGCGGCTTCTTCCTACCAGGCACACGAACTGAATGCCGAGGCGCTCGAGATGCAAGGCAAGTGGGATGACGCCGCAGCGGAATATCGATTGATTCTCGAGCAGAACGCACATTTGCCGGGAATACATTTTCGCATCGGGCGGCTGATACTCTCCAAACCGGAGGTACCAACGACTTCTGCGGATGCCAGAAAAGAATTCGAAGAGGAACTCAAGATCGAGCCCAACAATGCTGGCGCCGAGTACATTTTGGGTGAGCTTTCTGCTCAAAGGCAGCAATGGGATGAGGCTATCCAACATTTTTCTCGTGCTGCAAAGCTGGATGCGAGCCTTGCCGAGGCGGCCCTCGGGCTCGGCAGTGCTTATGTTTCCGCGGGAAAATTTGCGGAAGCGATTCCCCCGTTGGAGGGTTATGTGAAACTCCAGTCCGGAAACCCCGCCGGGCACTATCAGCTAGCGATTGCCTACAGCCGCGCCGGACGAAAGGATGACGCGAAGAGGGAAGCCGCGCTTCAGAAAGAAACTACCGAGAAGCTCGAACAGGAAAAACAGAGAGCCGCGGACGCTCTGCAGAAGCAATCCCCCGGTCAGGGCGCTCAAAAGCCGGAGCCCCAGAGTTAGCCAGTCCACAATCCCTGAATCTAACGGAGAACCGGAGTGGGCAAGAGGTCGGACCGTGGAATCCGCCAGTGCGCCAAGAACGTGTGAGAAGACGCTACAATTGCGGTTCTCGATATTTGGCCGCCAATGCTTTTATCATCCAGAAGCGATCTTACATTCTGCTCTCTTCTTGATGACGATGGCCGCCGGGCTCACTTATACTGCACACCTGCATGCCCAAGCTCCATGGCCGGGTTCCATACAGTTCACGAATGTAACTGCCGCGGCCGGAATCAAGTTCACCCACTTCAGAGGTAACGAAGGAATTCCCATCAATCGAGAGATATTTGGTCCTGGCGTTTGCGTTGCGGATTTCGATGCCGATGGTTTTCCGGACATTTACTTCGTCAATGGGCGGGACCTGTATAATCGCGGCATTTCGGTGCGCAACGCGCTTTATCGGAACAATGGCGATGGCACCTTCACAGATATTACCGAAGCATCTGGAGTTCCCGGCACGGGCTACGGCCTCGGTTGCGTTTGGGGTGATTACGACAACGACGGATTTCCCGATCTTTACATCACTCAGTACGGTCGAAACGTTCTCTATCACAACAACGGCAACGGTACGTTCACAGATGTTACAGACAAGGCCGGCGTGGCGGGAACGGAATTCGGGACGCTCTTTCATTCCGGCGCCACTTTTTTTGATTACGACCGCGACGGCCGGCTCGATCTCTACGTTGGGGGCTACGTCGACATAGGGCCTGATAGTCCGCGGTACTGCATCATTAGCGGCGTGCGCACGAGTTGTCCCCCGACCGCTTACAAAGGTACTCCCGACATTCTCTACCACAACAACGGCGATGGCACTTTCACAAACGTAACGAAGGCCGTGGGAGTCTACGATCCGAAGGGCAAGAATCTTGCCGTGGGGGCGGCTGACTACGACAACGACGGCTGGCCCGATCTGTTCGTGGCCAACGATGGACTGAACGCGTTTCTTTACCACAACGAGCGCAACGGCAAGTTCGATGAGATTGGAACGATCACCGGGATGGGTCTGACCGCTCGTGGAAGCGTGATGGCTGCTATGTGCATTTCCCTGGGCGACTACGACAATGACGGCTGGCTCGATCTCTTCATCACGGATTTCCAGAAGAACTCCGATCATCTTTGGCACAACGATGGAAAGGGCTCGTTTGACGAGGTCAGTGATCAGGCTGGGATCACAGTTCCTACTCGAGACGTACTTAGCTTTGGCGGCGGCTTCTTCGACTATGATAACGATGGCTGGCTTGATCTATTCATCGCCAATGGCCATGTTTATCCAGAAGTGGAGCAGGTCTCGCCGGACGTTCACTTCAAGCAGATCAACTCTCTGTTCCACAATGAGCGTAACGGCAAGTTCACGGAAACGACGAAGACCGCTGGCAGCGGACTCCAAACGCCATACGTCGGGCGAGGCGTGGCGTTCGCAGACTTCGACAATGATGGATTCGCGGATGTGGTTGTGGGCAACAATGGGGACCCTCCCTTGCTGCTGCACAACGGTGGAGGCAACGGCAACCATTTCCTCAACTTTAAGCTGGTAGGCACGAAGAGTAATCGCGATGCAATGGGAGGCCGCATCCGCGTTCTGGCCGGCAGCCTCTCGCAAATCCGCGAGATCGCGGGTGGTGGGAGCTATCTTTCGCAAAGTGATCTTCGGGTTCATTTCGGGCTAGGGAAAGCGACGAAGGCGGAGACCATCGAGGTCAAGTGGCCCAGCGGGGTGCGACAAGTATTTCACGATGTGGACGCCGATAAGTTTTATCAAATCCAGGAAGGTTCCGGCCAGTTGGCGCTCCAGCGATTTGCGCGAAAGGTCTCCAAAGGGGAGTCGCTTCCTTGAGGCTTCCCGCTATTCCCAGGTACTTTGATTTTCTTCCACGCAGAGACTTTCTGCGGATCGTGCTCGGTGCTGCAGCGATGGGAGGAATTTCGCGGACAAACTGGGCCTCCGGCGTCGTTGTTTCCGCATTCTCAGAAATTCCTCCCTCCGCCAGCGGGATTTCCTGGTCACACGTAAACGGCCGCTCTCCGGAAATGTACCTCCCTGAAACCACTGGAGCAGGCTGCGCTTTCTTCGATTACGACAACGACGGTTGGATGGACATCTATCTTGTGAATAGCGGCGCCTGTGACTTTTACAATCCCAATCCGCCCCTGCGTAATGCACTCTATCGCAACAACCGTGACGGCACGTTTACGGACGTCACCGAAAAAGCCGGCGTTCCAGGAAACGTGTACGGTATGGGTGTGGCCGCCGGTGACTACGACGGTGACGGCTTTTCAGATCTTTATGTCACACAATACGGCCGAAGTGTTCTGTATCACAACAATGGCGATGGCACCTTCACAGATGTCACCGCAAAAGCCGGTGTTGCTGCCCCCGGCTGGGCTACCAGCGCTGTCTGGTTCGACTACAACAATGATGGTCGCCTCGATCTCTTCGTCTGCCGCTTCGTTAATTTCAGCAAATCCAAGAATCAGTGGTGCGGCAACCTCACCACGCATGAGCGCTGGTATTGCATTCCACGCGTCTACGATCCTATGCCCTGCTGGCTCTTCCGCAACAATGGCGACGGTACCTTCACGGACGTAAGCAAGGAAACCGGCATCGCCAACTTCATGGCCAAAGCATGGGGCGTCGTCGCCTGTGACATCAACAACGATGGCTGGCAGGATCTGTTCGTCGCCAACGACACTGTCGCCAACTGTCTCTTTGCCAACCGCCAAGGGCAATTTGAAGAAATTGGCTTGGTCTCCGGCGTCGGCTATAGCCCCTATGGCCGTCCGCGTTCGGGAATGGGAGTCGACGCCGCCGACTACGATCAGGATGGCTGGGTCGATCTCTTCGTTGCAAATGTCGATCAAGAGATGTTCTCGCTCTACCACAACAACAGGGATGAGAGTTTCCGCGATGTCGCGCTTCCCACAGGCATAGCATCGGCGACCAAACTCCTTAGTGGTTGGGGACTAAAGTTTTTTGATTTTGATAATGACGGCGACATGGATTTGCTACTCTGCAACGGCCACCCGGATGATCGTATCGACGGGCGCGTGACGGGTGTTACGTACCGTGAACGCATGCTGCTTTTTCGCAATACGGGCAATGATTTTAAGAATGTCAGCGATCAAAGTGGCGCCATCTTTTCGCGATCCCTGGCGGCACGGGGCATGGCTTTGGGTGATTTCGATAACGACGGGGCGGTTGACGTTCTGATTTCCGTCAATAATGGCGCGCCACTACTTCTCCGCAACAATGCCGGCAGGCAGAATCACTGGCTGGGAATTCATCTCAGAGGGAAAAAGTCCAATCCGGACGCCGTTGGGGCGGTTGTCACCTATCAGGCGGGAGACCTGAAACGCAGCCGCATGAAAGTCGGCGGAGGAAGCTATCTTTCTTCGCATGACCCTCGAATGGTGCTGGGGCTGGGAAAGCGGGAAAAAATCGACTGGCTTGAAGTGAAGTGGCAGATGCCTGGAGGGACGACGCAGCGTTTTACGGACCTTCCCATAAACCGCTACATTACGATCGTGGAAGGCCAGGAAAAATGGAAATAGGCCAAAAGGAAATGGAAAAGAGTTTTCCGACATTCCGAGCGTCCACGGAGCAAGCGCAAAAGCAGGCAGGAGTCCCCGCGAATTCTTAGGAATTCAGAAAGGCAGCAAGTTCATCGTTGAAGCGATCTTGAGCCTCGATATTGGAGAGGTGCGCGGCATTGAGCTCAACGTAGCGCGCTCCGGGAATCTGTTGCGCGAGAAAGCGCCCGTCTTGAGGAGGCGTTGCCGGATCGTGCCCTCCGGAAATCACCAGAGTTGGCGCGTGAATCTTGCTTAATTGTTCGCGGCAATCGAAATCGCGAATGGCCGCGCAGCAGGCGGCATAGCCCCCAGGGTTTGCTTCCTTAATCATTTTGAGAATATTTGCCATCGTGTTCGGCGCTTTCTGGCGAAAGGCCGGAGTGAACCATCGCTCGATAATGGCAGGAGCAACAGAGGACATGCCACGTTTTTGAACTGCTTCGATACGCGCATTCCACGTTTCGATGGTTCCAATCCTTGCGCCAGTGTTGCACAGCACAAGTTTATTGAGTCGTCCCGGCGCGTGGACTCCCAGCCACATACCGATCATTCCACCCATAGATAAGCCGCAAAAATGGACGCGGTCCAAATCCAGGGCATCCAGCAATGCAATGACGTCTTTCGCGAGAAGCTCGGTCGAGTAAGGGCCAGGAGTGGAAGAGGACTGGCCGTGACCTCTCGTATCGTAGCGAAGGATGCGGAACTTTTTGCGAAATTCGGAAGCTTGCTGGTCCCACATGGAATGGTTCGCGCCGAGGGAATTTGAAAAGACCAGCACGGGCAATCCACTCTGGCCTTCCAACGCGTAATGAATCCCGGCTTCTCCAGATTTAAGGATGGGCATTGAGGTTACTCTTCCTCCGGGAGAATTTCGCCGAAGCTCGCGGGTAGCCGGCGATGCTAAACGCGTTCCAAGATCAGGGCAATTCCTTGACCTACGCCGATGCACATGGCGCAGAGCGCATATTTGCCGTTCGTTCGCAGGAGTTGGTAAAGGGCAGTGGTTACAAGCCGCGCTCCGCTCGCACCTAACGGGTGCCCGATGGCAATCGCGCCGCCGTTGGGATTCACGTGTGCCGCGTCGTCCGGGATTTTCAAATCGCGCAGCACGGCCAGCGCCTGCGAGGCGAATGCCTCATTCAATTCCACGACGTCCATTTGAGCGAGCGACAATCCGGCTTTGGCCAGAACCTTGCGCGTCGCGGGAACTGGCCCCATGCCCATGATTCGCGGAGCGACCCCAGCGGCGGCAGAAGCTACGACTCTGGCCTTCGGTGTCAATTTATGCCGTTTCACCGCCGCCTCTGAGGCTAACAGTAATGCGCAAGCCCCATCGTTCACGCCCGAAGCATTTCCGGCGGTGATGGTGCCATTAGGTTTCACGATCGGTTTTAATTTGGAGAGGGCTTCCAGTGTCGTGTCGGGACGAGGATGCTCGTCCTGCGAAAAGAGCAGGGGATCGCCGCTCTTTTGCGGGATGGGCACGGCCACAATTTCCTGCGTCAATCTGCAGCTACGGATGGCGTCGGCGGCGCGCTGCTGGCTCCGGAGCGCGAAAAGATCCTGGTCCTTGCGCGAGATGCGAAATTCTTCGGCGACGTTTTCGCCGGTCTCCGGTATGGAATCGACGCCGTATTTGGCTTTCATCAGAGGGTTGATGAATCGCCAGCCGAGCGTGGTGTCTTCCATTTTCAACGAGCGCGAGTAGGCGCTGTCCGCCTTGGCGATGACGAAGGGCGCGCGCGACATGCTCTCGACGCCGCCGGCAATCACGAGATCGGCTTCGCCGGACTTGATCGCCCGCGCGGCGGACGCAACGGCGTCCATGCTTGAGCCGCAGAGGCGATTGACCGTTGTGCCCGGCACCTCCTTGGGTAAACCCGCCAGCAAGAGCGCCATCCGAGCAACGTTGCGATTGTCTTCGCCGGCTTGATTGGCGCAGCCGTAGACGACATCGTCCACGGCGCTCCAGTCGACGCCTGCGTTGCGCTCGACCAGGGCCTTGAGGGGAATCGCCGCGAGATCGTCGGTGCGAATCGAGGCAAGCGATCCACCATACCGGCCGAAGGGCGTTCGGATGGCGTCGCAGACGTAGGCAGTCTCCATGGTTATCCTTGGAATTTCCCCTCTATCTTATACAGAAGAGCGCTGACACGCGTCACTTGGCTCAGAGTGTCTGGAATGCTCCCGGCTATTCTGTCAGGGATGCGCCCGGTCTGTACCAGGTGCGTACCCCCCACCGCCTATTTTTCATAATTGTTGCATCTAAAGAACTTAGAGTCTAATGTAAGTGGTTTAGAATCAACACATACAGGCAGTTCACATAAGTGTTGATTCTAAAGGGACTTAGAATGCGCTAGAATTCCGCAGAAATGCAGAATCTCAACAGATGCTGGAATCGGTCTAGCCGAGAACCAAGCCAAAAAAAGAAAAGCGGGAGCAAGCTCCCGCACTCCAAATACAGTTTTTCCTAAAACGAATTGTACCAGCAGGGTTGTTAGAGTCAAGGAAAATTATGATGATGGGTAAGTTTCAATTGGGCGGCTTGCAGGAGTTGAGCGATTAGCGCCACTGACTTCTCGCTGGTTATATGTCACAACCCGGTTCAGTAAAATGAAGTATTACTGGGGAGGGCAGCGTATGGGTCTTTTGAGGTCGCTTCGAGAACGGCTCCGTCGAGACGCAGGTAACAGGCCAGTCCCCGGCGCTGTAAAGCGCCGCGGCGAACTGGCATATTCGTTCATCCAACAGGGTGAATGCCTTGCCGCAAGAGAACAGCTCCTAAAGGCTCTCGAACAAAGAAATGAGATCGGGGACGTAGCGGTCTTGAATTGGCTATTAGGGCTTTTGGCGCAGACTTGGACACTAACGGAACAGTATCGAGACGGGACGGAATTTTTCTCAAAGTACCTGAAGCTCAATCCCAACCATGTGAGAGCTTACACGTTGCGCGCTGGTTCGCTTTGGTACTCCGGGGAGCTTCGGCAGTCGATCGACGATTATTCTACTGCGCTGGAATTAGACCCGAACGAGATTTTTGCCCATATGGGGCGCGGACAAGTGTTGGCGGAGTGCGGAGAATACGGCAGGGCAATCAAAGACCTAGATTTTGTGCATGAGAGTCTAGAACAGAACACAACCTTGGACCCATTGTGGAGAACACAGATCCAAGCCTACTCTTTCAACGGTAGAGCTGTTGCCCACGCGGGGCTTGGTGATTTTGAGCGTTCGATGGCGGAATTCGACCGTTCAATATCGCTGTGTCCGGAGAACGCTTGGGTGTACTTCAATCGAGCGATGGTCTACGAAAAGAAAGGCTGTCTAGCCAAGGCGAAGTCTGACTATACGCTTTCCCTGCAAAAGACCATGCCCAAACTCAGCGTTCTGAAGAGAAAATACGCCGAATTCAAAGTCAGAACGATTGAGCTCTGACGTGCTCTAAGCTGACCACCAACAGTGCTCGCGAATCATTCGTAGCGGAGGGCTTCGACGGGATTGAGGCGGGCGGCGCGGGACGCGGGGTAGAGTCCTGCGACGAGGCTGACGATGATCGCGAACCCGATGGCGCTTAGCGCCAGCCACCAGGGGACATAGGAAATTTTTACGCCGGGCAGATTCTGCCGATGAAGATAAATGGTGGTGCCCCAAGTCAGCGCGGAACCGATCAGCCAGCCGAGCGCTACGCCAAAAACGCCGCCAAAGAGTCCCATAGCGCCGGCTTCCGCAAAGAAAAGGCTGCGCACGTCGCGGTCGGTTGCGCCAAGCGCTTTCAATATGCCGATTTCGCGGCGGCGTTCGAGGATGGCCATCACTAGAGTGTTGATGATGCCCAGTGAAGCGACGGTGAGCGCAAGGCTTCCGAAGAGGCCGAGGAAGAGATCGAAGACGGTGAAGACGAGCCGGAGACTCTTGGTAGCGTCCAGCAAAGAAAACGTGGCGAAGCCCAATTGCTTGATCGCCGCTTCGACTTGCGGGACATCCTTGGGCGAACGGACGCGCACGGTCATGGCCATGTAGGAAGGCTTCGCGGGATTGCCCGAGAGGAAGGCTTGCACGTCGTCCGGCTGAGCGACATGGAGTTGCTCTGCGGTCTTCAGCGGAAGGTATACTCGCGCGCCACCGAACCCGCCGATCCCTGCCGAAGGATCCGACTCGGTGATGCCAACAATGCGCAGGGTCTTTTCGCGCGGAACTATGGAGATGCCGCCGGGTTTGCCGGAGCCCATCATGGCATCGAGAAGGGCTTCATCGTCGGCGTCCTTCGAGAGCGCGGCGCGTTCCGCGTAACGCAGAGTCAAATCTTTTCCTACGAGCGATGACGGCTGGTCGGCGAGTAACTTTGCAAATTCAAGTTGGAGAATGGCTTCCTCCGCGGCGGGCGATGAAAAATACTTGCCGGTCATCCCTTCAAATGCGCCGCTGGAGCGCGAAGAATCAGGCAAACCGAGCACGGAAGTCGATTCGGACTTGCCCACGTAGCGCACATCGGTGATAAACCGGATTTGCGGGTAGACTTCCGTGACGTTCGAGAGTTTGCTGAGTTGCTGGCGCGCATCATCGTCCAAGGCGCGCGATTCTCGTTTTGCCGCGGAATCCGGCGGAGGAGGCTGTCTTGGCCCACGAAAATTGCGCAGCGATGTAACGAACACGGCGTCGAACAAGCCAGAACGCGTGAGGCGCTGCGAGGCCAGGGTTTGCAGTCCGACACCCAGCGATAGCATCGCCACCAAGGAAGCCACGCCGACGGCAACGCCAAGCGTGGTAAGCGAATTGCGAAGCACAGCTTCGCGCAAATTGCGCACGGCGAGTTCGCTCAGGTCTCGCGTTTTCAACGCTGCGCTCCGTCGCTGACGAGGCGTCCATCGGAGAGCTGTGCAATGCGATTCGCAAACCTTTCGGCAAGAGGCCGTTCGTGCGTGACCATGATGATGGTCATTCCCAAGGAGTGCTGAATCTCTCGCAGCAGGAGCAGGATTTGTTCGCCGTTTACGCTGTCGAGATTTCCTGTCGGCTCATCGGCGAACAGAATTGCCGGGCGATTCACAAGCGCGCGCGCCAACGCGCCGCGTTGCTGCTCGCCGCCGGAGAGTTCGCTCGGCCGGTGCTGCCTTCGTGCGGCGAGCCCCACGCGCTCCAGCGCTTCGGCAACGCGGGATTGCCGGTCGCTGCGATCCACTTCGGCGAGACGCAACGGCAACTCCACATTTTCCTCGAGCGTCATGCGCGGCAGCAGATTGAAAGATTGGAAAACCATGCCGACAGTCTCGCGGCGATAACGCGCAAGTTCGTCCGCTTCCAATTCGGCGAGGTTGCGCTCTCGTACGCGGATCGCGCCGGAGGTGGGGCGATCAAGGCCGGCCATCATGCTCAACAGCGTTGACTTGCCGGAGCCGGAGCTTCCCAAGAGGGCGAGGAATTCACCTTGTTCAATGCGGAGGGAGACGGCGTCGACGGCGCGAATGACGGTTTCGCCCAGCCGATATTCGCGGGACACACTCTCAGCCTGAATAAGCATGGGTGCAGTGGACATGGTTGGGCCGCTCAATTCTATTACGCAAAGAGGATAGGGAAGTTACGCGGGTTAACCGGCTCCCTCAGAACGAATCGAGGCCATAGCAAGGGAGCCCGCACGGTTGGACAGGGGTCACCGCCAAGACAAATCCTGTCAGAGGTAAAAAAAACTTACAAGCTACTTTTGCCTGATCGTTACAGGCCGCAGCAGTTTGAAATCGAGCGGCGTCTCCGCGTTCAGGGTAATGTCGCGATTGCCAGTCAATCCAGCGCCGCCTGTGCCTGCCGCTGCACCGATCAACGCGCCGATGGCAGCGCCTTTGCCGCCGCCAGCAACCGCACCGATGGCCGCGCCACCAGCCGCGCCACCGCCCACCATGGCAGCGGTGCGCTTGCCCTTGCCTTTGCTGGACATGCTTGCACCGGAGGTCTGAATCTCATGATTCTTCCCGTGGACCTCAACGCTGGTGAGCTCGAGAGCCAGCGCGGCGCCGCCTTTGAAGCGGCCGGCGGCCTTTGCCTCTCTCACAACGCCCTCTGCGCGAGCGCTCTTCGGAATGGCGATCTTTCCTTCGATTTCGATAGGTGATTCGACGGTCGCTGTGAACTTGTCCCCGGCCTTGCTGGTTTTCGAGCTAATGGTTTGATCCAAAACAACGGAGATCACAGTGTCAGCAGGGATGACCAGAGGTTTCGGTTCGATGGCCTTCTTGACGGCGGTCTTTGCCGCTTCCGTCACAGACGGGGTAGTGCTGGCGTCCGGGCTGGACTGCTGATCAGCTGCTTTTTGGCATCCCACAACCACCGCGCCAATGGAAAAAGCACAGAGCGATAGTAGAGCAAGAAGACGGCGGTTCATTAAATCCTCCACGGGCTGGAAAGCTTTATTCTCTAAAGATACGCTCATCTGGTATGAAGTCAATTTAGTACGCGCAAATCGGCGGGTTCAAAAACGACGGCTTTGTCCCAAACTGGTACCCTTTGCAAATTCTGAGACCCAAGATATTGACGCATTTCGGTTTTGATTAGAGAACTCCAATCTTGCCGAGCTGATTCCTAAGCCCGCGAATCGCAAACAACCAAGAGAATCAGCGAATTGAAGAAGAGCGCGTGCCGGTGTGGGAGGGCAGTCGGTCGAATCGTGCGCGAAGGCCCCGGTCCGGCCTTGGCACACAACTTGCACCATCTTTTCACGGGGAAGCCCTGCTGATTCGCGATCCAGGCCAATACGACTCGTAATCGCAGATCGAGAAAATGAAAGACGGCAAGACAACGCCCGGTTCTCAAGACGCAGGGGCTAACGCCTTGAGAGCGAACTTTCGTGTCATCGAGCGCCGTGAATGGTGGTTGTGGGTAACGGCAGCTATCATCACATTACTGCTCACTGCCGCACTGGCTTCGTTTCTGCTCCCCAATCTGTCGCCCTCAACAGACTTCCATTCCCTATATGTTCTTCCGCAAGCTGTGCGTGGTCTTGTCGCCCTCGTTTTCTTGTTCGATCTCTACACCATCTATCAACATTTGCAAATTCATCGCATTCGCCGGCAACTGATCGAACGAGAGGAGCTCTTTCATTTGATCAGCGAGAATGCGGCGGACATGATTGCCGTCGTGGATCTGGAAGGCCGCAGGATTTTCAACAGCCTTTCCTATCAAAGAATACTGGGGTATTCGCCTGAAGAACTTCAAGTGTCAACGGGATTTGAGCAGATTCATCCCGAAGACCGCGACAAGGTCAGGAATGCCGCCAAGGAAGCCAGAGAGACGGGAGCGGGAACCATACTGGAATATCGCTTTCGCCACCAGAATGGCGATTGGATGGTGCTGGAATCCGTTGCCAGTGTCATCCGCAATGAAAGAGGCCACCCGGAAAAACTTCTGATTGTGAACCGCGACATTACGGAGCGCAAAAAGGCGCAGGAGGCATTGTCGCGTTCGGAAGGGAGTTTCCGCGCTTTGGTAGAGGGAGCGCCGTACGGAATTTACCGGGCGACATTGACGGGCCAATTTCTGGAAGTGAATCCGGCCCTTCAAAGAATGCTGGGGTACGAAACCTTGCAAGAACTGTTCAAGGCGGATCTAGCGACGCAAGTCTTTCGCAACTCGGTGGATTATGAACGAATGAATGAGCTCCTGGCTGAATCCAACGTCATGAACGACATCGAGTTGGAATGGAAGCAGCGGAGTGGCGAGCCTATCGTCGTACGATGCTCGGGCCACCGCGTGGATAGCAAGGACGGCGGTCCTGATTACTTTGAGGTGTTTGCGGAAGACGTGACCGAAAGACGAACCCTGGAGCGCCAACTGCGAATGGCCCAGAAGATGGAGGCCATCGGGAGGCTCTCGGGCGGGATCGCTCATGACTTTAACAATCTGCTTGGAGTCATCATTGGGTACAGCGGCGTCCTGAAAAAGTCCCTGGACAAGACTCAGCCGACCTACGAATTTGCTACGGAAATCGAAAAAGCGGGCCAGCGGGCTGCCTCGCTTACGCGCCAGTTGCTGGCTTTCAGCAGGCAACAGGTTCTGTCGCCCTCCGTCCTCAGTTTGAATTCGCTGGTATCGGACATGGAGAAAATGCTTCCGCGCCTTCTTGGCGAGGATATCAACGTGTCCTTGTCTCTGAATCCGGAACTTGGAAACGTCAAAGCCGACCAGAGCCAGATCGAACAGGTGATCATGAATCTGGCGGTGAATGCCAGGGACGCCATGCCTTCGGGCGGGAATCTCCACATCCAAACCACCAACATGGAAATAGACCATGCGTTCACACGCGATCACCCAGGCTCCAAGGCAGGAAGTTACGTGATGCTCTCTATCGCGGACTCTGGGACGGGCATGAGTCCCGAGACCATCGCGCATATTTTCGAACCGTTTTTTACCACCAAGAAAGTCGGAGAAGGCACCGGCCTCGGTCTCGCAACCGTATACGGCGTGGTGAAGCAGAGCAACGGATATATCTGGGTGGAAAGCGCACCGGGCAAAGGGTCGACATTTCAGATCTACCTCCCGAGATACCTGGACGCCGAGCAGGATCCCGTTGCCAAACTCAAGTCCGAAGCAAGAGAGAATCCACAAGGATCAGAAATGATTCTTCTTGTGGAAGACGCGGATCCTCTTCGGAAATTGGCGCAGGCTTTTCTAGAATCAAACGGCTTCCGCGTGTTGTCAGCCTCCAGTGGAGAAGCAGCTCTAGAGATTGCAGCCGGTCACTCCGGCAGTTTCGACCTCCTGCTCACGGATGTGGTGATGCCTGGAATGAATGGCCGAGTTCTAGCCGAGCAATTGTCGATGCGCCAGCCCGGACTGAAAGTCCTCTTCATGTCCGGCTACACCGATAGCTTCATCGCGGGACACGGAGTCCTTCAGGAGGGAACCAACCTTTTGCATAAGCCGTTCACCGAAGAAGTCCTGATAAGTAAGGTCCGCGAAGTTCTGGATGGCGCCAAGAAAGCGCCGCCCGCTTCGAAAGCGGAGTTAGACCACGTGGGAAGCAGTTCCCCTTCTCGCCGATAGGAGGTGCTGATAAATGGGAAAGCTCCTGATTGTTGATGATGACCAAGCGCTGCGGCGGCTGATGCACCTGGAACTTAGCGAGACCTACGAAGTCATTGGCACCGGAGAACCCGAACAAGGCTTGGCTCTCGCCCTGGAGCACCGGCCCGACGCCATCCTTCTCGATTTGCGCATGCCCAAGTATTCCGGCTATGAACTATGTCAGACGTTCACCTCGTTCAGCCGCACGCAGCCGATTCCGGTAGTGATTGTGAGCGGCGAAGGAGGCGCGCAGACCAAGGAACACTGCAAGCAGTTGGGCGCCGCGGCATACTTTGAAAAGCCCGTGGATTTTGACGCTCTCAAAACGTGCCTCAAGGGAATCATTAAGACCTCCCGCTACGTTTCCCGAACCGAGGTGCGGGTACGATTGCGTGTGCTGCTGAAGCTTCGAGGCAAAGATGCGCATGCGAATGATTTCGATGAGGTTGCGACAACGGAAAACGTCAGTCTTACCGGGTTTTCGTGCACGTGCAACAAGGAACTCTCCATTCACTCCATGGTGGACGTCTACATGACTTCGCGCGGCGGCGAACGCGTGGGCAAAGCGGAAATCGTGCACGCAGAGGCCAAGGCGGCGCCACTCTACCGCTATGGGTGCCGCTTCTCCGAAAAAAATGGGCCGTGGGTCTTGCAGTAGCTTTTTCACGCGCGGCAAGTCACTGCCAGACCACCTTTGCCGATCCAAATTATTCCCAACATCAGCGCATGTTTGATCATGCCGCTAAGCGCGTGAATGTCTCTTGCCGTTGCCATTCCATAAGCGTGGCTGGATGCTGTTTCGCGGCGTATCGTTTCCCAGGTTTTGTCAGGAATACTCAAGAAAGCCTCTGCTGTCTGCGTGTCGTACTGTTTTCCCGCTCCTCGTTCTATCACTTCTTGTGATGCTTTGAATGGAAGTGCCCTGCGATAAGGTCGATCGGAGGTCATGGCATCAAACGTATCCACCACGGCGAAAATTCTCGCGCCTACGGGAATTTCCTCTGTCTTTAAGCCTCTCGGATATCCGCTTCCGTCCCAGCGCTCATGATGCGCGTAAATAATTTCCGCGGCCTCCGCGAGAAACGGGATGCCTTTTACCAGGTCGTACCCAATCTGCGCGTGCTGCTGCATCACGCGGCGTTCCTCATCGGTAAGAGCTCCGGGCTTGAGAAGGATGCCGTCGGAGATGGCAAGTTTGCCGATGTCGTGGAGCCACGCGCCCATGCCGATATTTCTCATCTGCGCCTCCAGGCCGCCCATGGTCTTGGCAATTTCCACTGAATAAAGGAACACGCGCCGGGAGTGCCCAGCCGTGGGACTATCCCGCAGATCGATGGCGGCGCCCAGGGCTTCGAGCGTGTGGTCATAGCTGCGCTCGATTTGGCGCAAAGCGTCTCGAAGCTGCTGGGTTTGCTCAGCGACGATTTCTTCCAGGTGGTGACGGTAGTTTTCGACTTCCTGTTCCAGGCGCTTCACGCGCCTTGCGCGCGCGAGGCTGGCCAAAAGGATATTTCCATCCACCTGCAGAGGCTTGACGATGTAGTCGTCCGCGCCCTGTTGCATCGCTTGCACGCCGACTCGGACGTCGTCCACTCCCGTGACCATCAGGAACACCAGTTGCGGATGGAGCCGCCTCACTTTCGTTAGCAGTTCCAGTCCGGACATTCCGGGCATTTGCAGGTCGGAAATTACCGCATCGATCTGGCGCGTTTCCAGGACATGGAGCGCTTCTTCGCCGCCGGCCGCCGTTTCGCAGGGAAGCCCAAGCTGCGCAAGTACCGCTGCCATGACTTTTCGGACGGAAGCTTCGTCGTCCACGATCAGCACTCGAAGAACGCCGGGATGAGCCGGAGTAATTAGGCCGGTGGTCAAATGCCGTTCTGCATCGTTGCTTATCACGAGCGTGCCACGACTCCCTCTATCCTGTTCAGAGAAAGGGAAGCAGGTGCACGCGGGAGACCATTTTTGGCGTGTTTCTATCCCTCGAAAGTCCAGCAAATTCAGGCAATTAGTAGCAGACAAACAACAGGTACGTTCTGGAAGTTGAAAAATGGTTTCAGAGGCGGATTCCTTCCCACAATGGAACGAAATGTCCTGTTTCGCCATTCAATTTGAATCGGCTGCACATCCGTGATGTGCTTTGTGCTAACGCACGCCAGCATTGTCTTGACACTCTTCCGTACTCCGCCCAAACTGAATGCACCCCCTTCCAAAATCTAAGTGTTTTGTGTGAGCCGATGCGCATTCTTGTCGCTGAAGCTGACGCGCCGCTAGCGGAATTTCTGCGCCAGCGGCTGCAGCAAGAGCAATTTGCCGTGCATGTCGTTTCGAACGGAAAAGAAGCCGAACAACTGGCTTCCGACCCGGCGTACGATCTCGTGCTCCTTGATCTAAATCTGCCGGGAATCGGCGGGCTGGACGTCCTGCGCGGAATCCGCTCCAAGCGCCCGGATTTGCCCGTGGTGATCGTGACCGACTCCAGCATGCTGGAGGAGCGTGTTTGCGGACTGGAAGCCGGGGCGGACGATTACCTCGCGAAACCGTTCGCCTTTGCCGAACTTGCCGCGCGCATCCGGGCCGTGCTCCGCAGGGGAAGCCGGCCAGCGCGCTCGATTCTCCACGTCGAAGACCTCGAAGTCGACCGCGTCAGCCACACCGTGCGCCGCGGGAGCCGCAGCATCGATCTCAGCCCCAAGGAATTTGCCTTGCTGGAATTCCTGATGCGCCACGAGGGCCAGCCCGTTTCCCGCAGCGCCATTGTCGAGCAGGTTTGGAAACTCAATTTTGACACCATGACCAATGTCGTGGATGTGTACATCAACTATCTTCGCCGCAAAGTGGATTCCGGCTACGAGCGCGCCCTCATTCGAACGATTCGCGGCGTTGGCTACCAGATCGGCGGAAACGGCCAGCACGCTTAACAAAGCGAGAAGATCGACCGCCGGTTTACTAAGACTAAGATCAATTCGGGCTGACTCGCATTTGCAATGAGATGCCGGGAAACTCTGGCGTTTGTCAGGCTTTGCAGCTATTCCATGAATTACATGTTTTGGTGCTGGAGAACCCGTTATCGGACAGTGAAGGCCTTAGTTACGTTGCCCATGCTAAGCGAGAGTTTGTGCGGGCTGGTCCACGACATGGACATCTTTCGAATGTCATCAACGGACAAGTCACTCAGAGGGAACAATGCAGCCTCCCCATTCTTCGAAACAACAGCGAGCGAGCATCGGCGGTTAGAGTCTTCCCCATCTCCGGCTGTTAGCGATCCAGGATGGTTTGCCTTCCAGTCATAGATGCAATCGACTAGAGCAATCCGCTGAGAGTCAGGCGCCCAGAACATCCCTGGCACAAAGTCATGGATGCCGCTGTAAGTCAGGCCCTTTTGAAGAACGACTTCTGGCGGATCTCGCAGATCCTTCTGCTCGATAGGTTTCGTCCCCTTTGGAAGCGGATAAATAGTCGTGTTATCAACTTGTAGATAGTTGCTCTGGGCATACGGTGGCGCAAAGTGAGGGATCCAGCCGACATGCGCGACCTCTTTGCCGTTGGGTGAGATCGTGAAGTCATATCCGATGAGGTCGCTGACCGTTTGCTCAGTGGATAGGTCAGTCTCGATGTATTCGCTCACGGATGGATTGATATGGCAGATGGCTGCAACTGCGTTGTTCCCAACCCACGCAATGGAAAGAATGTTAGAGCAAGGTTCTACTGGCGGAACGGCCCCGTGCTTCGGCTGGAAGGAAACAATTGGTTTCCCTTCGAGGTCGAGGATGATAACCGTGGGCGTGCAATGTTCTGCTTCTATGCATTGTTCATAGTAGGCGATTCGGGTCTTCCCGGGTGACAGTTCCGCTTGCAATTTAGATTTTCCGTCGTGAGTGAGCTGATACCCATTTCCATCACGGATCACCCACACTTCGGAATTACGGACTTCTACTCGAAGCTCGACAGGCCAACCAAGCATAGCCACAAGAAAGAAAAACAGCCCCATAGCTTGAAATCCTTAAATAGTCTACGCCCAACGCGGCATACAGGAGAATGGTTCAGAATTCATCCAGCTTCACTTGGACCCGCGACGCGGTTACCGGAAAAGTGAAGTCTGTGGTGTAAGCTTGCGGGCAGATTTTGTGACACAGCAACGGAGGTTTTCTTGGAGAAAGACCCAAACGCTATGCTTGCAGTGCTGTGGGCCGGGTTTGCGTGCGGCGTCCTGGACATTACGGCTGCGCTCATCGTCTACGGATACTTGGGCCTCAAGCCTATGCGCTTGCTGCAAGGAATTGCCAGCGGGTTGCTCGGGCCGAAGGCGCTCGACGGCGGACTCGTGACGGCGCTGCTTGGGCTTCTTTGTCACTTCGTCATCGCATATGGAGCGGCTACGGTCTTTTTTGTAGCGAGCCGCGCTATTCGCCCCTTGATAGAGCACGCAGTCGTTTTTGGTGCTCTTTATGGCGTGGCCGTTTATTTCTTCATGAACCGCATCGTGGTGCCACTCTCCGCTGCCGCCAAGCGTCCGTTTTCCATGAAGATGATGATTATCGGCGTGGTCATACATATCTTCTGTGTCGGACTTCCCATATCCCTTAGCGTACGGCGATTCTCCAGGTGATCGAGCCATCGGACTAAATTGTTTTTGAGCGCGGCCTCGCGCCGGGTTTGCTATCCTACGCCGCGTGAAACCACTCTTCCTGATTGATACCGACACCGCTTCCGACGACGCCGTAGCCCTGATCATGGCGCTACGCTCTCCCCTGGTACGCGTGCTGGCCATTACTACCGTTGCCGGAAATGTTTCCGTTCAGCAATCCACGCGCAACGCTCTGTACACTGCGGAACTTTGCCGCGCGAACGTTCCCGTTTTCATGGGCGCGGAGAAGCCCCTGAATCGCCCGCACCAGAGCGCCCACTGGTTCCATGGGCGCGATGGCCTGGGAGACCACGGTTACCCGGCCCCGAAGAAGGAGCGCGAAAAACTCCACGCAGCAGATGCCATCATCGAGACCATCGATTCCAATCCCGGCCTCGTGCTGGTGACGCTGGGACCGCTGACAAACACTGCTTTGGCTTTGCAGCGCAATCCCGGCATCGCCTCTAAGGTCGGCCGCTGTGTCGTCATGGGCGGCGCTCCCTGCTGCGAGGGCAACGTGACTCCCGCTGCCGAGTACAACATCTGGTGCGATCCCGAAGCGGCGCGAATCGTGCTCCGGAGCGGACTTCCGGTCGAGCTAGTCGGATGGCATCTTTGTCGTGGTGAAGCGGCCCTGAATCCAGACGACATCAAGCACGTGCTGAGTTTTGGCACGCCGCAAGCGCGCTTCGCGATTGAATGCAATAGCCGCGCCAAGGAAGCATACTTTGAGCAGACCGGCGAGCGCGGAATTTCATTGCCAGACCCCGTCGCCATGTCCATCGCGCTGGACCCAACCATCGTCACGCAGCAAAGCGACCACTATGTGGACGTGGAGACTTCCAGCGAATTGACCTTGGGTATGACCGTGGTGGACCGCCTCAATGTGGCTGGGAACGACCGCAATCGTGCTGTTTGGGCACCGGTCCTGGAACGCGGTAAGAAAACCAAACTCTACTGGACCATCGACAACAAGCGGTGGAAGCAAGCCCTCTATTCGACGCTAAGGTAGCGTCAGGGCTGGCCCACGCCTGCTCTAAAATACAGATTCTAAGTGATTTATAAATGGCAGGAGCGTTGGCCATCTTTACCGAACGCAGCCTGGGCCCGGCCGTCCCCGTGGGCAACTTCTTTCCCATTGCGGTGTTATACCTGATGGGAGCCATTCGATGTTACGCTCCCATCGGCTAGAACGTCTCATTAGTAGAGAGGGCCACAGCGGCCCGCGTTCCGACCGAGAACCGAGGGTTCGTCATGAAAAAGACATTCACAGGTAAAAGCAGCCTCAGCATGCTCCTGTGTTTCGCCGGTCTCTTGAGTTTTGCGGCTCCGAAGGCGCGAGCAGACGAAGAAAAAGACCCGCCCACGCGCGTCGCCCGCATCAGCTATGTCGATGGTTCCGTTTCTCTGCAGCCCGGTGGGCAAGGTGATTGGGGCAGCGCCGCGAAAAACCGTCCCGTGACCATCGGCGACAAGATCTGGGTCGACAAAGACTCCCGCGCCGAATTGCAAGCTGGTGTGGCCTCCATCCACTTGGGCAGCATGACCGCTCTTTCCTTCCTCAATCTCGACCAGGGCGTCACGCAAATGCGCCTCGCGGAAGGCAGCGTCAATTTCCGCGTTAGCGAACTTCGCCAGGGCGACCTCTACGAAGTGGACGCTCCGAATCTTGCATTCACCGTCAAGGAAGCAGGCGCTTTTCGCGTTGACGTGAACGAAAACGGCGACTCCGCCCGCGTGACCGTGATTCGCGGCGAAGGCGAAGTCACCGCCGGTGGCAAGACTTACGAAGTTCATCCCGGTGAGCGCGCCGAATTTAACGGCACGGAAAACATTCAATACAGTATTGAGAAGGCGCCTGGTCCCGATGGCCTCGATCGCTGGGCAGCCGAGCGCGACTTGAAGGAAGACCATTCTGTCTCCGCGAAATACGTTTCGCGCGATATGGTCGGCTATGACGACCTCGACGACTATGGCGACTGGCGCGATGAGCCGGAATACGGCCACGTTTGGTATCCGCGCGAAGTTGCGATTGGCTGGGCTCCTTACAGCTACGGTTATTGGAACTGGGTCGGCCCGTGGGGCTGGACCTGGGTTGACTATTCACCGTGGGGCTTTGCGCCGTACCACTATGGCCGCTGGAACTATTTCGGTGGCCGCTGGGGCTGGTGCCCGGGCCCGGCTTTTGGGTATCCGGTCTATGGCCCCGCGTTTGTCGGCTTTTTCGGCGGTGGGTTTGGTTTCGGAGTCGGCTGGTTCCCGCTCGGCTTTGGCGAACCGTTCTTTCCCTGGTTCCGTTGCCGTCATGACTTCGTTGAACGAATCAATGTGCGCAACACGTTCATCCGCAACAGGAACGTGTTCAACACCAACATTCGTAACGTCAATTTTGTGAACGCCCACAACGTGAATGCCGTAACCGTCGCGAATCGCAACGCCTTCATGAACGGCCAGGCCATCAACCGTGGAGCCACGCATCTCACGCCGGCTGCACTGCGCGGCGCCCAGGTGACCAACTCAGTCGGTATCCATGCCACGCCGCACAGCGCGCTGGGCTCGGTAAATATGCGATCGAACGTCGCCCGGCCCCCGGCCTCGGTTCAGAACCGCGCCGTAATCGCGCGCACCGCACCGGCGGCAGGGACATCCCAAATGCGCGTTCATACCGTCAACAGCGCCGGTCTGACTCCCGGCCGCTCTGGCAATGCGCCTGTGAACAGCGGCATGAGTCAGCGCTTGGCCACGCAGCAGAACATGCCCACGCGCAACAACGCGCCCGCTACATACAATCGTCCGGGCAATTCCCCCGCGATGAACGGCCGTTTCAATAGCACGCCCGCTACTTCGCAGATGACTCGTCAGCGGGAGCTTTCGCAGAATCGGCCGCCTTCGGCGATGTCCAACTCCAACCGAACGTCCGCCAGTGTCATGGGCAATACGGCTTCGCAGCGCGCCGGCAATAGCCCGCGCACTTGGGAGGCTCAAGGAAATGCAACGGATCGTGGCCGCGCGCCCGCAGGTTTCGGAAACTCCAATCGGTCAACCACGACTGTGCCGGCGCAAACCGCGCGCATGAGCGATACGAACCGTCCGCCCTGGGCACGCGGGGGCGGGCAACCCGCGCCTTCCAACGGCCAGTCGTCACGGCCTTCGGCGTCGACGCCCAGCTCCAACAGCAATCGTCCGAGCAATTCGAACAGCGGCCGCGCGTACGAGCCGCCGCAGCGTTCGCAACCTTTCAACAACAATCGCGGTTATTCGCAGCAGCCGCGCTCTTACAGTCCGCCGCCCTCTCGCTCTTACTCGGAGCCGCGAACGTATTCCGCCCCGAGCCGCAGCTATCCGGCTCCGTCTCGCTCCTACTCCACACCGTCCTATTCCGCTCCCAGCCGCAGCTATAGCGGCGGCGGAGGTGGCAGCCGCAGCTATAGCGGTGGAGGTGGCGGAGGCCGTAGCTATAGCGGTGGCAGTTCGCATAGTAGTGGAGGTGGCGGAAGTTCACACAGCAGTGGTGGCGGTTCACACAGTAGCGGAGGTGGCGGAAGTTCACACGGCGGTGGAGGGTCCAGCTCTCACGGTCGACACTAATCTCCTTCTCAAATTCAAAGGCCCGCTCGCTAAAACCGGACGGGCCTTTTGCTTTTCGGCATGCACTGCAATTGAAATTCTCTCGGCCTCCCATCCCACCTGTTCAACGATTCCCGGCACGGCACCCACACAACTCTTCCCGCCCGCTGGTGTTAGATGAAGTGAAGGATTTCGTTACTGGCATTTGCTGTTTCGACATGGGGAGAATGCACAGCCAATGCTCTCTAACGATGAAGTGCTACTGTTTGGAGTAAGTCCAGGCAACTTACCCAGGAACGTCAACTGACGCGGCGCAATGGAATCACGGCCGCTCAGGTTTCAGGAGAGATTCCGACATGAGAAAACATCTGCTCAGATTAACGAGCCTGCTCAGCGTCGCGCTGGCAGTGGCTCTGTTTGCGCCGCAACGCGCCGCTGCCGATGATGACGACGATCCGCCTAGCCGCGTCGCTCGCCTCAGCTATACGCACGGCAACGTTTCCTTCAATCCCGCAGGCACCGACGATTGGGTCACCGCCGTAGTCAACCGCCCTATCACTACCGGTGACAAGCTTTGGACCGATAACCGTTCGCGTGCCGAGCTGAACATCGGCTCCGCGGCGATCCGCCTTTCCAGCAATACCGGCTTTTCGTTCTTGAATCTCGACGACCGCACCGCGCAAATCCGCATCACCGAAGGCACCTTAAACGTACGCGTGCGGCGGCTCGAAAACGACGAAACTCTTGAAATTGATACGCCCAACCTCGCCTTCTCCGTTCTTCGCCCGGGCAACTATAAAGTCGACGTCAACGAAGCCGGCGACACCACTGTCGTCGTTGTTCGCGACGGCCAGGGCGAGGTCACCGGCGGCGGCTCGGCATATACCATTCATTCGCGGGAAACTGGCACTTTCGCCGGAATTGACCAGCTCGACGCTGACATTCAAAGCTTCGGCAACGATGACGACGACTTTGACCACTGGTGCCGTGACCGCGACCGCCGCGAAGATCACGCACAATCCTCCCGCTACGTCTCTTCGGATGTGATTGGTTACGAAGACCTCGACGAATACGGCGGCTGGCGCCCCGTTCCCGAATATGGCACCGTTTGGTTTCCGCACACCACCGTCGTGGGCTGGGCTCCCTATCGCTACGGCCACTGGGTTTGGATTTCGCCTTGGGGCTGGACGTGGGTCGACAATGAGCCTTGGGGCTTTGCTCCCTTCCATTACGGCCGCTGGGTTGCTGTCGGCGGGGTCTGGGGCTGGGTGCCGTGCGCGCCCCGCGCCGTCGTTGGCGTAGCCTACGTGCGTCCGGTTTACGCTCCTGCTCTCGTGGCCTGGGTCGGCGGGCCGCACTTCAGCGTCGGCATCGGAGTCGGTGGGGGCGGTGGAGTCGGCGTCGCCTGGTTCCCGCTTGCGCCGCGTGAAGTCTATGTGCCTTCTTATCGCGTCAGCCGCACTTACGTCACAAACGTCAACGTCTCCAATACGACCGTGAACAACGTCGTCGTCAACAATTACTACAACTATGTCGTCGTCAACAAAAACGTCACCAACATCCGGTACGTGAACCAGACCGCGCCGAACGCTGTAACCGTCACTTCACACGAAGCGTTTACATCGGCGCAGCCTGTCGACCGACACATGATGAAGATTGATCGCCGCGAAATCGAGTCGGCGCAGGTTAATCCGACCACTCCTACCGTTGCGCCCCAGCAGCGCAGCGTGCTCGGTGCCGGTGTGGAAGCGCGCGCGCGCCCGCCTGCCTCTGCAATGAGCCGCCCGGTTGTGGCGAGGACTGCTCCTCCGCCAACGCCGGTTTCCTTTACGAAGCAGCAGCAAGTGATTCAAGCCAATGGCGGCATGCCGCCGGCTGTTTCTCAGATGCGTCGAGCAGGAGTCGAGAACGATCAACAGTCGCGTCCCAACATAAGGATTGCCCCGCCGGTCCAACCGGGCTCGCCGCGAGGCGTTCAGGCCAATCGTCCTGCGGACAACGCGCCGAATAACCCGGCCAACGCGCAGAATAATCCGGCCAATATCCGGAGCAACCCGCGCAATGATAGAAACGATAGAAACGACAACAATCGCCCGTCCTCGATGAACAATTCCGTTCCGGGGAATCCTCCGAACCAGCCCGTGAATCCTCCAGCCAACTCTGGAAACGCCCCTGGCAATAGTGGCAACGCTCCAGGTAACTCTGGCAGGCCTGGCAACCCGAGGGCCTACAACGACCGTCCGCCTTCGTCGCGCCCGAATGACTCCAGGCCGAACGACGTCAACCCGCAGCTCGAACAGAAGCACCAGCAGCAACTCGACCAACTCCGCCAAAAACAGGATCAGGAGCGTCAAAAGGTCGAGCAGAAACAGGTCAAGGAGCAGCAGAAGATTCAGCAGAACAATCCTGAGGATGCCAGAAGGCAGAGAGTCGAACAAAACCAGCCACAGCAGCGCCAGCAAGTCGAGCAGCCGCAGGTTCAGGAGCGGCAGAGAGCGGCTCAGGAAAACGCTGACCAGCAACGCCAACAACAGCGCCAGCAGGCCGAGCAGCAACAGATTCAGGAACGGCAGAAAGCGGCTCAGCAAAACGCTGAACAACAACGCCAGCAACAGATCGACCAGAGACAACAGCAGCAGCTCCAGCAACTCGAGCAGAGACACGACCAGCAGCAGCAGAAACTGGAACAAAAACAGCAACAGGAACGACAGAAGCAGGAACGTCCGAAAGACAAGCCGGATAACAAGGCGTCCAAGGACAAGCCAAAAGACGACAAGCCGCACCGCGGCTAGTCTCCACTCAGGGTCGAGCACCTTTCGGACGGGCGTTGCTGGAAAGCGAGCGCCCGTTTTCTTTTTCACGCGTTCGGTTTTTCGCAGGTGAAACGTCCTCTCGGCTCGCGTAAGATTCCTCTTCCGCGATCATGGCCAAGCGTTCCAACTCTCGCGCTTCCACTAGGAAGTCTCCTGCTGTCAATCCTGATGTGCGCCTGTTTCGCCTTCCCGGCATACCTGAGATTCGCGGCGGCGACGATCTCTGTGAACAAATAACAAGCGCCGCCCGAAAAGCGCGCATGCATTACGAAAACGGCGACGTTCTCGTCGTCGCGCAAAAAATCGTTTCGAAAGCGGAAGGCGCGGTTGTCAATTTGGAAACGATCGAGCCCTCCCCGCAAGCACGGGCCATCGCAGAGCGGCAAAAAAAAGATCCTCGTCTTGTGGAGGTGATCCTGACCGAATCAAGGCGTCTCGTTCGCACCGATCCTGTGTTGATTGCCGAAACGCGTCACGGCTACGTCTGCGCCAATGCCGGCGTCGACCATTCGAATGTTCCCGGCGACGACATCGTGACCCTGCTTCCCCGGGATCCCGACCAGTCCGCGAAAAATCTGGCCGCCGCCCTTCGCAAACGCACCGGCAAGCGCGTCGCCGTCATCATCAGCGACACGTTTGGCCGCCCCTGGCGTCTTGGCTTGACGAACGTCGCCATCGGCGCGTCCGGCGTCCCGGTCCTGCACGATTTGCGCGGCACGCGTGACCGCGACGGCAAGCCTCTCACCGCCACCATTCTCGCCGTGGCCGACGAACTCGCTGCTGCCGCCGGCCTGCTCATGGACAAGTCCGAAGGTTTTCCCGTCATTCTCATTCGCGGCTATCCCTACAAGCCCTCCGCCGAACCCGCCACCAGCATCATCCGCCCCGCCGCCGAGGATCTGTTCCGCTGATCTTTCTTCTCTGTGCTCTCTGCGTCCCTGCGTGCTCTGTGTTAAATTCCCCTTGTAGCCCTAGCTACCTCCCGAATGCTCACCACGGTCCATCCCGTCACGCGCGAAGACGCCATTCAACTGGCCGTGAAATCTCCGCTGCACGAACTTCTTGCCGCTGCCACCGAACTCCGCGCCCAAGGCAAGGGAACGGTCATCACTTTCTCGAAAAAGGTTTTCATCCCGCTCACCACTCTTTGCCGCGATTACTGCAGTTACTGTACTTTTCGCAAAGACCCCGGCCAGCCCGGCGCCCATTTCATGACCCCTGACGAAGTCCTTGCTCTCGCCGAACGCGGCAGCGCTGCGGGCTGCAAGGAAGCTCTCTTCAGCCTCGGCGATCAGCCCGAAAAGATTTTTCCCGAGGCCCGCGAATTCCTCCGTGCTCAAGGCTATGCGCGCACCCTCGACTATCTCGCCGCCATGTGCGAACTCGTCCTCAAAAAAACCGGCCTGCTTCCTCACGCCAATCCTGGCGTGATGGACCACGCCGCTCTTGCTCGTCTGAAAAATTCGAACGCCAGCGTCGGCTTGATGCTTGAAAACGTAAGCCCGCGACTGATGCGCGACGGCCTTCCGCATGCCAAAGCACCGGACAAAGTTCCCGCGCTTCGTCTCCGCACCATCGAAGAAGCAGGGAAGCTCTCCATGGCGTTTACGACGGGCATCCTGATCGGCATCGGCGAGACCATGGAAGAGCGCATCGACTCTCTCTTCGCCATTCAGGCGCTCCACGAAAAGTACGGCCACATCCAGGAAGTCATCATCCAGAATTTCCGCGCCAAGCCGGATATCCCCATGGCCGCTCATCCCGAGCCATCTCTCGAAGACATGCTGCGTACCATCGCTCTTGCCCGCCTGATCCTTGGTCCGCACATGAACATTCAGGCGCCTCCGAACCTGAGCTACGACGATTTCCCGCGCTTGCTCGAAGCCGGCATCAACGACTGGGGTGGCATTTCTCCGGTCACCAAGGATTTCATCAACCCTGAAGCCGCCTGGCCGCAAATCGCCCGCTTGCAAACTGAAACCGAGTCCCGTGGTTTCACTCTGCGCGAACGCCTCGCGCTCTATCCCGAATTTGTCCATTGCCAGGAATTTCTTTCTCCGTGCGTCGGCAATCGCGTTGCGGAAATTGCCGGTCCCGATGGATTCGCGCGTGACGCCGCCCACGCCGCCCGCATCTGAAATTCTTCATGCCCTCAAAACCAAAGCTGAAAATCGCCGCGGTTGCCGGCGGCGTTGGCGCTTCAAAACTTCTGCTGGGTCTTTACGAAGTGATGGACCCGGGTTTGCTGACCATCATCGTCAACACTGGTGACGATATCGTTCTCCACGGCCTGAAAATTTCGCCGGACCTCGACATTGTCACCTACACGCTTGCGGGAATTGTCGATGCAGCAAAAGGCTGGGGATTTCGCGGCGAAACTTTTCACGCGCTGAAACACCTCGCAGCGTATGGCCGTCCCAATTGGTTCAACCTCGGCGACCGCGACCTGGCCACGCACATCCATCGTACTGCCTCGCTTGCCGAAGGAAAAACTCTCTCAGAAGCTGCCGACTCCATTCGACTCGCTCTCGGGGTCAAATCCCGCATTCTGCCGATGTCAGACAGTCCCGTTCCCACGATCATCGATTCGAGCGAAGGCCCGCTGCATTTCCAGGAATATCTCGTCAAGCGCCGCACCGAAGCCGTCGTGAAGGGAATTCGTTTCGCAAGTGTGGAATCCGCGCGTCCAGCTCCCGGCGTTCTCGAGGCGATTCGCGATGCCGACCGCATCCTGATCTGCCCCAGCAATCCGCTGATCAGTATCGGCCCGATTCTCGCCGTGCCTGGAATCCGCGAGGAACTTCGCGCCAACAAGGAAAAAGTTTTCGCCGTCTGCCCCATCGTCGGTGGCAAATCCCTAAAAGGCCCCTCCGACAAAATGCTCGCCCAGCTCGGCCGTGATTCTTCCGCGCTCGGCGTGGCCAAACTCTATGCCGATTTCACGGGCACCTTCGTCATCGATCCTGCCGATAAATCGCAATCCGCCGCCATTTCCGCCCTCGGCATGCAAGTCGCCGTTCTCCCCACCGTCATGAAAACCCTTGCCCACAAACGCAAACTCGCCCGTGATCTCCTATCCTTACCTCCAGCTCTTCCCTTGTAGGGATCGCCTTCCGAGCCGGACAGTAGGGCGCAGCGCCGCTGCGCCCTCGTTCCTATGTTCTGAACTATTTTGAGTAGAGCCAACACCGTTCGCCCACGACATCACGGTGTCGCTGGAACTGACCGAGCGCTGCGGATTCGATTGACGATATCGATCGCCAGCCGCTGCGCCGCTGCCGGACCATCAATTGCGGTGACTTTTCCTGTACCGAGGACCATGCCCGTTTTCGGGCTGATCATTTTGAAGATCCAGTCATACGTCAGCCAAGGCCTGGTGACATCAATATAGATGTCGGCCTCGTTGCGGTCGTCAATGATGCGGACTCCCCACTCGCGTATCTCGGGACGAGTGTAAAGCGCGTCTTGCAGCAAGTTGCCTTTCATCCAGATAGTGTGCGATTCCACGAATATCGAATGAGCTGTGCGCACAATTTCATCGGCATCGCTCCCCCCGCTGCGAAGCCCAGAACTGCTCGCCGTAGATGCTCCGGTTGGCTTGTCCAGTTCTCCGCGCGGCAGCAGCACGGCAGCTGCGAGCTGTTCCACAATCACTGCCGCCAACTTGGGCCCTGCGTCGAATTCATCCGTTGCTTCAACCGTCCCTGAAGCGAGTGTCAACGACCGCGGCTGATAAACCAGCGTGTAGGTCCAGTCAAAGGTCATAACAGGTCGGTCGACGGTAATCGCGATATCGGCTGTTTGCCCGTAATCAGCGAAGCGTACTCCAAGTTGCGGAAACATGGCCGTCTTGTGAATATCATCCTGCAGCCGCTCGCGCCGTAGATAAATCGTTTTGGAATGCACCGAGACGGTGTGAATTTGCCGTTGTTCTGGGCGAGGCAGAGTCAATCCAGGAGGAGACACTGGTACTGTAGGGTTGGAAGGAGCCGCTGCAGCAGACGTGGCTTTGGCGCCGAAAGGTTGCAGACGCGCGCCCGAGTCAAAGCGCGTGCCGCCAGACACATTGGCGAGGGCGGCGATGCTGTCGATTGGCACGGCAAAATTGACGTTCTGGCCAACGTTCAATGATCCGACGACGATTCCGAGTATCTTAGCCTCGGCATCCACGAGCACGCCGCCGCTGGATCCGGGCGCCAACGGCGCGGTGAACTGCAAAATCCGGTAGCCACTACCGGCCCCGGGCACATCGTCGGCCATCCGTGTGGCGCTCAAGATGCCGGAGGATGCCGTCCACGGTAAGCCGAGGGCGTTCGATACGACAAAGACCGTCGCGCCGGATGGCGCGTTAGCGGAGTTGCCGATGGGCAGCACTGGAAGCCCCGTGGCGGCGATGCGCAACGCCGCCACTGTCGCGTCGTTCATCGGATGCGATCAATTCAACCTGGTCTTGGATTTCGCCGCTTTTGAGTCGCACTTGCACTTCGCGCATCCCTTTCACAACATGATTAGCTGTGAGGATCACGCCATCGCTCCGAATAATCACGCCGGAGGCCACGCCTGCAAGTTGGCCGTCACCTTTGCCGACAAGAATGGACACAGCGGAAGGCGAAACTCGTTCCACGACCTGATCCCCGGACAGCGTCGGTGCGGTGGTCTGTGCGATTGCCGTAGACAAAGGGAAAACAAAGAAAGCGGCCACGGCTAACATTTTTGCGGAGTTCATATAGACCTCTCTAGAATAGGAAGGATTACCGTGGAATGACCCTCATTCTGCACTGCCCCAAACGTTGGCGCAACGAATAAAAACTGTGTAGAGAGCTGTTTCACAAAGGAGGAAGTACCAAACGAAGCCGCGAACGCCAAGAACCCGGCTAACATTGCTTTCTGCATGGCGGCCTCCTCTGCCCACTCGCAATCGCCAAACTACCTGACACTGTCCGTGGCACTTTTCAGTCCATGTCTGCGCGAGCCAATTGTGGAGGGAAACAAAGCGAATGGCGCAGCTCGACTCGGAAGTTAGAGCCTCCACCACGCAAGAATCACCTGACACCGTCTTCTTGGCCGGACACTTCCGCCTTCACTACCAGCCGCTCGGGGAGCATACTCCTCAAACAATTCTTCCTTGGGGTATGCCAACGGAATCCAAGGGCTTGGAGCTGCCTCCATTTGACTTGCCAACGGTCGGGGCCTAAGATGGCCCGCCAAGAGCAAGCTATTCCTATTATGGTCGGACAGACCATTTCGCACTTTCGAATCCTTGACAAGCTGGGTGGCGGAGGAATGGGTGTCGTCTACAAGGCCGAGGACACCAACTTGGGTCGCCTGGTGGCGCTGAAATTCCTACCCGAAGAGCTTTCCAGAGACCACCAGGCTGTCGATCGTTTTCGGCGGGAAGCTCGTGCCGCATCTGCCCTGAACCATCCCCATATCTGCACGATCCACGCTATCGATGAGCACGAGGGCGTGTTCTTTATCGTCATGGAGCTACTCGAAGGCCAGACGCTCAAGTATTACATCGGCAGGAAGCCCTTCAATATCGCCTGGCTCCTGAACGTCGGCACGCAGATCTCCGAGGCGCTGGATGTCGCGCATGCAAAAGGGATCATTCATCGCGATATCAAGCCCGCGAATCTCTTCGTGACATCCCCCGGCCAAGTAAAGGTTCTCGATTTTGGCCTGGCCAAACTTCTTCGGCCGCTGGCCTCCAAGGTAAGCATCGGCGCCACGGGAGCGGATACGGCCACGCTCTCCACGGAGGCCGGCTTGCTCGTGGGCACAGTCGGCTACATGGCTCCGGAGCAGCTGGAAGGCGAGCCCGTGGACGCGCGTACCGATCTTTACGCACTAGGTCTCGTGATGTACGAAATGGCCACGGGGCACAACCCCTTTCTCGGTCAGTCCGCCTCTTCAACCATCGCCAACATCCTCAAGGAAGAAGCACCACCACTTGAGCAGCAGAATTCCGTGGCTCCACACGAACTCGGACGCATCCTGCAGAAATGTCTGCGCAAGCGCATTGACGAGCGCTACGTATCGGCTCGCGACCTTGCTCTCGATCTGGCAGCTTTGCGTCGAAGCCTCGAACCGTCGGGACGTACCTCTGCCGTCGCGGCTGCCGGGCCTGCATCGCCTCTTTCGATATCGCGCAGTACGGTCCGAGCGCTGCTGATGCTCATTCAAGTCTCTTACCTGGCGATGTACGCGCTGGCGCTCTACAAATTCCACGATGTGCTCCGCGTCAGCCAAGAGCGATATGCTTCACCTCTCCTGGGCGGAGTGTTGCTGATGGCTGCGGGACTCGGCGTTCCAGTGCGTCTTTACCAGCTCACCGCCTTGGCCTTCGACTATCCCGACCTCGGCGTGAAATTCCGCTTGCTGTTTCCCGCTGTGTTGTTGCTCGATGCGGTTTGGACCGCTACGCCCTTGCTCTTTCTCGGCCAGCTCCAGGGGCTTGTCCTGCTTTGTGCCGCTGGTCTTGGCTTCCTCCCATTTTGTCAGCGCACGCTGCTTTACTCGGCCTATTCCAATACGGGTGGTCGCTCCTCCGCTATCCAAACCAAGGCCTGACCCCTCTGGCTTTCTCGTTAGTGCGAGGACTCTTATGTCCCTTCCATCATTTGGGACGCGCCTGCGAAAAAGCCCTGTCACTTTGTAGGTAGCCCGGTGAAACGAATCCCGGCGGCGTGGACTTTGTAGCGCATATTCAACCCAATCAGGAGTGCTGTCAGCGATTCCACGATCCGCGCGTTCTCCAGCTTCCCGGCGTTCAACGCGCACGCGCCGGGAATCTTGCCGACCAATTCGGATGCAACTTGCTTGGCCTTGTCATCATCGCTGCACACTAGAACGTCGCAGTCGACAGGACTATCGCTCGCAAGCACTTCCGCGCCAAGATTCTGAAACGCTGCTGCCAAACTCACGCCCGCAGGCAAAAGCTCCTGGGTCTGTTCCGCCGCCGATCCTTGCCAAACTCCCAGCATGCGCGTTGCGGCGCCGCCGACCGTCGCGGCAAGTGGCACGGTCGTATCAATCACAATCGTTCCCGGCTTCCAGGCACTCTTCAATTGTTTCAGCAGCGTCGCCGCTCCAGAGAAAGGAACTGTTAAGATTGCGATCTCGCATGCCGCCGCGGCGGAAGCATTGTCCAATCCTTCGATCTGCGCTCCGCTGCCAATGCGTTCTCGCAAAAGTCTTGCGGTTTCCTGCCCGCGCGCTGCGTCGCGTGAGCCTATCAAAATGTGCTCACCAGCTTTCGCCAAGCGATACGCCAGCCCGGAGCCTTCCGCTCCCGTTCCGCCCACAATCGCGATTTTCCTCGCCATGAAGATTCACCCCGTTTCAAATCTCGATGCTCATCCAAAATCACGGACAAAGCATTTTTGGCTCGAAACCACTGCTTCGCTTTTCGCGCACCCAGTATGGTATCTTCAAAAACTTCCAAGATGCCAACCTCCTCACTCTCGTCATCCGAATTCCGCAAAGCTCTGGGCTATTTCACCACCGGCGTGACCGTCGTTACTGTCGAGCGCGAGCCGGGCAAAATTCACGGCATGACCGCCAACTCTTTTACGTCTGTTTCGCTCGATCCCATGCTGATTCTTGTTTGCGTCGACCACCGCGCCAACATGTATTCGCTGTTGCAAAAGAAAAAACAGTTTGGCGTCAGCGTCCTGAAACACAATCAACAGGCCATTTCCGAATACTTCGCAAAAAAAGAACACAACGCCGAAACCGAACAGCGGCTGGGGATCCATTTTCGGCAGACTCCCAGCGGGGCCCACGTCGTCGACGGCACGCTTCTCCAGATGAGTTGCAGGGTGATTGCGTCGCACGTCGCCGGCGACCACAGTATTTTTATTGGAGAAGTGGAGGACGCGGAGATGGAAGAAGGCGAACCGTTACTTTATTTCCGCGGGGAATACCGGAAAATCGCCCGACATTCTTGAGTGCGTCAAATCCGGGCGAGCGCCAACAAACTTTCCGATGCGTGCAAGAAATGTTTTCGAGGGAAACTTCTAGCGGTCAGGATTGCCGGAAGGGCGCGTCGACTCCGCCGAGTCGCCCATTTCCTTGCGGTGGCTCTTCACTTCGCGCAGCGCGTAAATGGGCTTGTTCTGTGATTCATAGTAAGTACGCGCAATAATTTCGCCGAGGAGTCCCATCGAAAAAAACTGCACGCCGCTGATAAACAGTGCTACCGACAGCATCATCAATGGGCCGTGTTCCGCCATGATAGACTGGTGCAGATAAAACTTTTCGTAAGCCAGGAAACAGGCGAGCAGGGAACCAAAGCCCATCCCGGCCACGCCGAGCAAACCGAAAAATTGCAACGGCCGCGTCGAATAGTCCAATAAAAATTTGACGATAATCAAATCCAGAAAAACCCGAATGGTGCGCCCGATTCCGTAATTGGACTTTCCGCTCTTGCGATGGAGATTTTCGATGGGCACTTCCGCGATTCTCGCCCCGGTCGAACTTGCCAGCGCCGGGATGAACCGGTGCAGCTCGCCGTAAAGCTGAATTTCCTGAATGATCTCGCGGCGGTAGGCCTTAAACGTGGTTCCAAAATCGTGAAGGTCGATTCCCGAAAGTTTCGCCATCATCCAGTTGGCGGCGCGGCTGGGAAGCTGGCGCATCAACCAGTGATCCCGCCGGTTGTGACGCCAGCCGCTCACCAGGTCGAAACCTTCTTCGATTTTTTCCAGAAAGCGCGGAATTTCTTCCGGGTCGTGCTGCAAATCGCCGTCCATCGAAATGATGACTTCGCCGCGCGCAAAATCAAAACCCGCTTTCAGCGCTGGGGTCTGCCCGAAATTCCGCCGCAGCCTCACCAGGTTTACGCGCCGGTCGTGCTCGAAGATGTCAGAAAGAACTTTGAACGAATCGTCCTTGCTGCCGTCGTCCACAAACACCAATTCGTACGGTTCGCCGATCCCGTCCATCACTTCGGTAAGCTTCATGTAGAGAGCTGGGATGTTTTCCTGTTCATTGAAGAACGGAACGACAATGGAATACTGGATGGACGAATCGCTAGCCATTCTCTCGCGCGGTACCTCTTTTATGCTTCCTGGGACACGAAGCCATAGTCTATCAGGCGAATCCCCAGCGATGCGACAAGATTTCTGATCCCTGTGTCGGTAAGAATCTTCAACTCGATCTGGCGCGAATTCTGCAGCCGCGTGGGAGATTTTTGCAGCGCGGCATCCGCGTAACCTGGGTGGCACATCAGCTCCGTCGTCCCATCAGGCAGACTCTTCAGAAATTGCTCAACGCCCTCGCGAGTGAACTTGCCGGTTTGCGCGATTCCGCAAAAATAATCGGCAGTGGAAATTCCCGCGCGCTGGGCTTGCTCGCGCGCATCCCGCGCCAGCAGTTTTAGTCCGCGCGCCTGGACGCCCTGTTTCATAATCACCGCGGCATTCCGCTTTGTGCCGGAAGCAAGAGCCGCGCGCAAGCTCGACGCCTCCAGTGAAACGCGAATCGCGCCAATGCCATGCCGCTTCGCGAGCCTCAATGCAATCTCAAAAAATCCCGGCAGCATGTGCACGTGCTTGTGCCCGTCGAGGTGCGTCGGTGCAATTCCAGCATCGTGAATTGTGCGAATTTGTGCGTCCCACTCAGTTTCCACTTCCGCGAGCGCGATCCCGCGGCGCGCACGCCCCAGAAGCAAGCTCTCAGGGCCGCCCGCGAATTCGCCGTCTCCATTCAGAAGACTCCTAACGGTTTTCCTATCAGCGACGGGGGGACCGTCGCTCAAATTCAGATGCACTCCTATCCCCAGGCCGGGAGCCGAGCGCGCGGCTTCAGCGCCCCCTGCAAACGCGGCGCCATTGGCGAGCAGCGAAGCGCTGGTGACAATCCCGTGGTGGAATGCCTCGACGATGCCGCGGTTTACGCCGTCCGTCCACCCGAGGTCATCCGCGTTGACGATCAGGTTTTTCACTGCCTGTCCCACTCCATTGTTTTCACCTGTCCATTAGGACAGCTACTTGTTTGCGCGAACGCGGAAATTCGTACCATTGACCCTTTTCGCCCTCAACTCTAGCATGGCAAGGTAGAGGCGAAAATGCAGCTAAAGGTGCGTGAAACCAAGCGTCTTGGCTCCCGGCACCACGAGAAGCGCCGTGGACGCCGGATGAATTCCCGGGTGCCCGTGCGTCTCGAATGGGACGACGAGACCAGCAAGCGCATCAGTGTTGAAGCGCACACGCGGGTCGTCAACCCTTATGGATGCATGGTCGTCATTAAGCACGAGCTCGGCCTGGAGCACCGGCTGGCACTTACCAATTTGATCTCCCATACCAGCAACGCCGCGATCATCGTGTGGAAGGGCAATCAGCGCCCCGATGGCTGGGAATACGGCGTCGAGCTGGTCGCGCCGGAAATGGATTTCTGGGGACTCGAACTGTGAAGCCTTCGCCGTACGCCAAACCCGGAGCAATAGTCGGCGCACGCCCAACTGGCGTGCGCCCAGGCTTGACGCGGCAGCCCACCGCCGAAGAACGCCGCCGCGCGCAGCGCGTGCTGCTGCGAATGCCAGTCGTGGTCCACATCGCTAACAATCCCAAGGGCATCGAGGGATTCACTCACACGGTGAGCGCTACGGGCGGGATGATCATTCTCAAAGAGGGCATTCCGCAAGGCACCAAGTTCACCTTGGAGAATCCCCGAACGCAGCAGAAGGTCGAAGTGAACGTGGTTCGTCCGCCGCAGATGAACCAGGAAGGATCACTCGTTCCTGTCGAATTTCTATCTCCCGCGCCGCTGTTCTGGAATATCGTCTTTCCTCCGAACCCGAACTGACACCCCCTCCCCCGTGTTTTTGGTAAGTGTTGCATCTAAAGGACTTAGTGTTTATGTAAGTGGTTTAGAATCAACACTTGCGGGCATGCTCTGTAGGCGTTGATTCTAAAGGGACTTAGGTTGCACCAAAATTGTGCGACGGGCTTGATGGTTTGCGTTGAGGGCTTGGACGCGGAACCGGGGGCTGTAGGATTAACGACAACCTTACCTAAGCCAAGAGTACCAGAGAAGCGGCCAACCGTCAAGGAAAAGGAACTAGAGAATAGGCCAGTTTGATCTTGACTCCTATTTGTCACGATTAAGAAAATTCAAACTGACCACTACCGAACTAAAGAGGGGTCCCGGAATTCCGGGGCCCCTTGACTTTCTGTTTGCTGGGCAGACCAAGGTCAGTTGATGGTGATGTTGACCGTCGCCGAGCCATTGGGATTGGACGGAGGCGGCGTTGATGTAATGACAAAAGTGGTTTGTCCCGTCACGGTAACCGCTAACGCGCCACTCTGTGAAGCCTTCGTATAGGCGTCCCCGAGGTACGCCGCGATGATAGAATGCGTGCCCACCAGCAAACCAGAACTATTAAACTTCGCTGAGCCGTTGGAGACTGAAACCGGGCTACCCAGCACGTTATTGGCATTGACTACGCCGTCGTAGAGTTGCACTTGCCCGTTCGGGGTTCCTCCAGTGACGCTTACGGTAAACGCAAAGGTGTTCTGCGGCGTGTTGAAGGCTACCTTTGCGGGAGCCGCCACGGTTATCGTGGTGGTCGTGGCAACCGGGCCGCCTCCGCCACCACCTCCGCCGTAGCCACCGCAACCCAAGGCGAAGCTGAGGATGCAAACAAGGCCCAAGCCGAGGGCTACACGATAACGCTTCCGCCCCGGCAGGAAGAGCAGAACCAGCGCGGCAAGACCGGTACCGGCGCTAAGAGTCCACCAGCCCGTACCTCCGCCTGGGGGGATCGCCCCGGCCGCGTAGAGGATGCGATCGGAGGGCACTGCGGAGGCTGTCAGAGTTGACGATGGGGCGGTCACGTTTAGCGTCAGTGTGCCAGTCACCGCAGCAGTGCCCGTGACGTTTATGGCAAGCGGACTTGGCGAGCAAGTGACGCCAGGGGGCAACGCGGCAGCCGGGCAAGTTACGTTGACGGTGCCGGTAAACCCGCCGGTTGGGGTTACAGTAATGGTAGACGTGCCGCTGGCTCCCGCCGTAGCAGTCACAGCGCTGCCGCTGATGGTGAAAGAACCAGAGGGCGTCACGGTGACGCTAATCGCCGTTGCGCTGGACGTCGCGTAATTTGTATCGCCACTGTAGACAGCGGTGATGCTGTGGGAACCTGTCGAGCTGAACGTCCATGTCAGCGCTGCTGTTCCGTTGGCAAAGGCAAGAGCCGAAGCCCCTGCCGGCACAACATTGACGGGACTCCCGATTTGCGTGCCGCCATCAGAGAACGTCACCGTTCCGCCCGGACCCACCACACTATTGCTTTGGGAACTGATGGTTGCCGTCAACGTCATGGGCGTGCCTGAAGTGACGGTGGAGGCGCTGGGAACAGTGGCTGTGCCGGTGGTTGCCTTCGTGACCGTAACGTTGTCCGTGGTGGCCGCGACAGGCGGGTTGTAGCTGATGTCGCCAGAGTAGGTCGCCGATAGCGCGTGAGTTCCCGCTGGAAGCTGAATGGGCTGATCTTCCGCATGGCCCTCGCTGTTGATAGGAAAGGTTCCCTCGTCCAGCGGAGCGGGCGCCGCTCCGTTGAAGGAGTCCGTGATGGTTACCGTGCCAGTTGCGTCGAAGGCGCAGCCTGCTGTTGTAGGTGTCTGGCCTGTTACCACGACAGGATGGCAATTCGCGTTAGTTCCCAATCTATTCAAAATGTCAAAACGCAAGATGTAGGGTGACCCATACATGAAGGAAGTCCCGTTCGTGCTGGTGATATTGCCTGTAGCGATATCGAAAGTGACGATGCCCATTTGCAGCAGGCTGTTTTCTTTGTTGACGGTGATCGGCACACCGGCAGAGTCACTGGCAGCAAAGGTCCCATCGCCCGCGTAATGCGCGGTCGCATTATATGTTCCGCCCGGCAAGATCACCCCATTGATGGTCACTGTTCCGCCGGAAAGTGTCCCGCCGTTATTCCCACCGCCTACCGTCGTCGGCGCCAATACAGACACGTCGCCTGTCGGCGTCCCAGTTGCCGGAGCCACGACGGCAACGGTTACTTTTGCCGTCACTGCAGTTCCGTGCGTGATTGCAGCTGGCGTCGCGCTGTTATTGATCAATAGAGTGGACGTCGTGCCTTTAAAGCTCCCCAAGGCGAGCGGCCATTGCGTGGCAAGGTTGGCAACGTTCACGGAGCCAAGGCCGGTCGCGAGGTCGTAACCGGTTGCCGTGGTCCATGCTGGAGTTGTGGGGGATGCGGGGCTAACAAGGACGCCGTTGGTGCCAGCGGTGGTGCTGCTGCAATTGGGGGAAGTTCCGGCCGGAGAATTTGCCGCGCAGGGAACCGAATTATTGCCCTTTGTCACATCGTAGAAAGCGCAGGTTGTTGAGCCCGTCAGCGGCGTTGTCGAGGAATTGCAGCTATTTGCCGCTGTGGCTGCGATCTTATAGAGCACCAGGTTTGCGTTACCCTGACGCCGGCTTCTGCCGGCATTGAACTCAGATTGCCCAATGAGGGCGATGATTCCTGCAAAGCTCGGCGCAGAAGCGGAAGTCCCTCCGACGCCCAGAAAGGTGAATGACCCGCTAGAGGCGCACGAGGTACTCGGGTTACTCACGGCATCTGCTTCACAGACTACGTAGAAGCTTTTACTGTTCGGTCCGTCGCTTGCAAACAAAGAAACATCGGGCAGGTCACGATGGGAATCCGCCGGCGTCAGTCCGTTTTGCCACGAAGGCTTCGGATAAATAGCACTTGGACCACCACTGCCGGCCACAATGTTCAGGAGGGGATCGCCGGTCTGGAGCGCGCAGACGGTGTTGAGAGTGGAACTCGTCGCCGTGGCCCCGCACGAATCATTCCACGGGATTTCAGGAATGTATCCCTTGGCGGACAAGCGCGTGGCTGGATCATTAGCTCCCGGGTTTTGATTCCAGAACGCCGCCTGATTGCCCGCGTCGTCAAAATCCGTTCCACCCACGGCAATGTTGAAGGGCGTTGACGCGATACCATTGACCGCAAGTCCCGATGCGGCAGGGGCCGGAATATTAAAATCGTCACAACCCGCCCCTCCGTTGTCTCCGGCGGAGACGGTCACCGTGATTCCTTGTGCCGCGGCTTGCTCCCAAAGGGAATTGAGGAACGCATTGGCAGCAGCGCTTAGGCCGGCTTCGCACACGCCAAAACTCAAGCTCATCGCGTCATCCGAATTGTTATCGACAACATACTCGGCGCCCAGGAACAGCGGGTCCGAGGTCAGAGTGCCTTCGGAGAGCACATAATCAATCTGTGCTTTTGGCGCAACCGCACCCGACCATTGCACGTCCAGATCGGCTTCACCCTCTTCGCCGTTGATTCCCGGGTCCGGGCCATTGTTCACGATAACTGGATCGTTCGCGGGCAGGCCAAACAAAGTGCGAAAGGCACGCGCGTCGTTAACATCAATACTCGAAAATCCGATGATCGCTATCTTCCCGCCGGTCCCGTCCAGCGTCGAAGGAATGTTGTAAATCTTTGCAAAGTCAGCGGGCCCGACTGCAAAGAACTGGTTGGTGCTGCCGGTGAATTGCGGAGTCACTGTTCCATCCGCGTTTCGCGTGAAGGCGCCAACGGTATGCCGCATCGACTTCGTCGGGAAGTTGTGCAGGGATACGACGCCTGCGACGACCGGAGTCAGCGCGGCCGGAATTTGCGGATCGGCCACGTTGGCCTGGCGCGCTTCTCCGTTCACATTGAAGCGATGGATTTCCGTGTGGAACGTATTCCGAACTTGGCCCACGTTTCCGGAAAACTCAATCACTGTTCGGCCAGCGCCTACTCTCAGGTTGTGAAAGCCCTGGCGCGTCAGCCAATCGGTGACCGTCTGGATATCGGCGTCGGCGGGGCCATAAAGCTTGGCAAATTCCTGGGGAGTGAGCCATTTCTGAAAATTAGGCGAGTCCTTCATTTGCTGCTCGTCCATGAACTGGCGAAGTGCGGCTTCCTGATCAGGGCCGCGCTGCAAAACCAGCAGCATGCGGTCCATAGGCGTGGCATCGGAGACGGGCCCCCGATCGAATTCGGGGCGGGCGAGAGGGTGCACGTTGCCGCGGAGGCGCACGAGTTGCGTTTCGTCAATTGCCTGGGTGATTCGCGCGGGGATGGCTGCGGCTTGAGCCGCCGGCGCGCTATTCGGCTTGGTTTGCGCGGCGGCGCGAAATGCCGGGAGCGCCATAGTCAGAACAAGAACGAAGAGGGAATTGCGAAGGATCAAAGATTGGAGTTTCATAGCCCGCCCCACGCCGCAGATTTGAATTCAGTTGCAACTCAAAACATCCGGACTGAAAGAGTTGCCATTAACACCGGGTAAGAACTCGTACAAAGGGCTTCTCGCGGACGGGGCCTGGACCGAAAGCGATTCACCAGTAAACGGGTAAAGAATATCACAAGCTTTTTAAAGACTCTCTAGTACGTTTTTCTTTGCGACTGCCATTGCTGGCGACTGTAAAACCGTCAACTACTTGGCGACTGTAAGCACAGTCGACGCGGCCAATCATAAGACGTTTGACGACGCCCGAGCCCGCTCGGATATTTACTCATTAATTTTTTCATGAACTGGGACAACACCCACTCGCCGAGTTCATGGCAATTCTGATGCAAAGAAAACTCCCCAGGATGCATTCTCGCTTCCGAATTTGAAGCCGTGCCTCGCTTGAATACTCGAGGTGTCCGCTCTTGGAGAAACCCATCTTTCCTTAATTTGTACCGTTTGAATGATTCTTTTATTCCAGCGGTTCGAGTCAAAATCGCGACAGTCGGCCGACATTTGGAAACACGTTGAAGGAGGACGTCTGCGATTCCTGGCGTCTGTTCAAGCGAGGTCAGCAACCTTAGTAGTGACGGAAACCGCGCCGGCCGTAGAAGCCTGGGCCCCAGCCCCAACCACTGTAAAACCCCACGAAGCCGGGATAGGCGTAACACGGACCGTAGTAACCGCAGGGATAGCCGTATGGGCCGGGATAGGGATACCCACCGGCTACGCGGCGCGGGCCGCGGCGCTCCAATTTCCCACCGTCAAAATCCTGCTGCGTGACGTGCTGAAACGCTTGCTGGCTTTGCGTGGTGTCAACGCGGACAGGATCAACCAGGCGAAAGCTCAATTGCTCTTCGGGCGCGAGAATGGTGGGGCGGCCGCGCGTGAGCAGCACTGCGCCGATGCCAGCTGCTGCGCCGGCTCCAGCGCCGATGGCTGCGCCAGTGCCCCAGTCGGCAGCGGCGCCGATGATCGCGCCGAGTCCAGTGGTGGTGCCAATGGTCGCGGCGTCCTGGCCATGCGAAGTTCCGCCGGAGCCTTTCCATAACTCAGTGAGAATGGGAACTTGGCGGCCGTCGACGACAGTGAGATCGGTTAGCTCGACGCCAAGCTCGGAAGTGCCTTTGATGCGGCCGGCTTTGCGCGCTTTTTTGACCTGGCCAACGAGCACCTGGCCGCGGCGGGCGACCACCCAGCCATTGACGACGAGAGGGTTTTCCAGAACAGCGGTGAAATGGTCGCCGATCTGGTTATGGTCGCTGGAAAGGTAGTCATTGATACGCACCAGGAGGATTGTTCCGGCAGGGACAGTTAGAGCGCCGGGAACGGATTGAGTTTGCGGAGCGGCAGCGGGTGGTGTGTCGGGAGCGTTCTGCGCTGGCCTGTCGTGAGAATACGGCGGCCTGTCCGCATCTTGCGAGGCGTAGGTCGGCTTGGGCGGTCTAGGCGGCGCATCTTGCGATTGCTTCTGCGATTCGCTTTGCTGTTGGCTCTGGTCTTGCCCCTGCGCGTAGGCGCCTGCGCTGAGGCATGCGGCCAGGGCCATGACGCCTGCGAGGCGCAAAATTGCTCCGATGCTTTCCAACTCTACTGGGTAGTGCACCATGAGTTTGTCTCCCTCGACCTGGGAAACGTTGGAAATCCCTGGACCTAACCACACTCAAGGAATTGGATGGCATTCCATCCGGATAGGATGCCCGCACGGTTCAGGGGCCGTTGCATTCGGCATCGAGGTCGCATCCTGGGGAAGAGCATAGTCCGCAGACCAGCAAAGCGAAACACATTGTATAATTCTGTTCCGACTCGATCCACGACAGGAGACGCCATGGCTGAGCCAACATACGAAGAACTGAAAGCAAAACTAGCGGAGATGGAAAAGCAGGGAGGCGGACGCCGCAGCGGCTCGCTGGAGTTCCGCGTCGGCGAAAAAGGGGGTGTTAGCGTGTACGGCTTGGGGCGTTTTCCCGTGACGCTCTACTATGAACAATGGATCCGGCTGCTAGAGGCAGTACCGCAACTTCGCACGTTCCTCGAGGAAAACAAGGCCGAAGGAAAGCTGAAGCTCAAGGAAAAATAATCTTCCATAATTTCGTTCGACTACAGAGACGTGAGACTCGATCTGATCGACACGATCGGGACGCTTGGCCTTTGAGTTTCTCCCACCGCTGAATTTCCTGTGCGCCTTCTCTCATTTCATTGACGAGTGGAACCTGGAAGAGTAGAGTCCGGCTCAACTGTGGGGAAAGCCGAATTGCGATGGATCCTGTTGAACTACCAGAGGTGCGCGTCGCTGAGATGATTTCCGGAGTGGCGGCATATCTACGCCGGGAGAGAGAACTCTATTTTCGCGCGAGCGAGCCACTGGCCCCTGGATGGAAGACGAGCGTACAGGCTTATTTCTCGGGGACTTTGCTTGGCAGCGTCAGGACGATTATTCTCAAAGGCGCACGCATCCCGCCGCCGCCTTTTTATGCCGAAGCCATGGCTCTCAGTTCCGGCAACTTCCCTGACTTCGTGCACATGGCTTCCGTTACTTACCTGGACGTGATTGTTTTTCACGATGAAATTATGCTGCGAACGCTCTTCCACGGACTGGTCCATGCCGCGCAAATGGCTCTTCTTGGCCTTGACCGTTACACGGAACTTTACGTTCGAGGATTTGTGAAGTTCCGTTCCTGGATCGCGATACCGCTGGAAGCACAGGCCTATCAGCTGGACACTCGGTTTGCCATGTCGCCGTCGGAGAACTTCTCAGTGGAAGATGAAGTGAGAGCCTGGGATGAACAAAGGCAGTATTAGACGGCAGGGTTGCGGCTCGACAGTGTCAACTTGGGAAACGGAGTAAAGGAAGGCCCCGAGTGCTTGTGGGGAAGCACCCGGGGCGGGGGGAGTGAGGAGGAGGCTAGGCGAATTTTGAGAGTCTTGGCCGGTATTTCGAAGGTCCACGAAGCTGCTTGTAAGGTCGGCCTCCCGCTGATGGGTAGAGCAAGTAGCTATCCAAATTCACGGGCGCATAAGTACTGTGTTTTCTATGATAAAGAGATGTTCGCACTCTCGCAGTATGCACACACTTGTCCAGTTCCTTGCACAAATAGTGCATGAATCTGGAACACCCTGTGGCGGAGTTTGTTAATTTGCGGCACGAGTGTCCAAAATAATTTGCAAAGAGACGTCTGCGATGGCAATAATCACCTAGTGATCAAATAGAGTGAAGACCCGATAGCTATTCCAGTGTTTCTAGGAGATTGTGCGCATCGCTGAACCGGACGGCAGAATCCTGCCCTAATGAGGCTTCGAGTTTGCCGTCGCGTTTCAAGAGCGGACAAAGTTGCCGGCTCCGATACGGGCGAGCCGCCAACCGCGCACAAGTAGCCCGGGCAAAAAGATCGGAGTGAATCCAAGAGGTTGATCATGTCCTGCGAAACATCTCGCTATGCCGATAAAGAAATAGTCAGAGATCACTACGACCGTACAAGCCCCTACTACCGCGAGCTGTGGGGCGAACACCTGCATCACGGTTATTGGGTAAGCGGGGAAGAAACCAAAGAACAGGCTCAGGTTCAGCTTATTGAACATCTCGCGCACCTAGCCGCGCTCGTGCCGGGGCGCAAGATCCTCGACGCCGGATGCGGGTTTGGCGCAAGCAGTATCTACCTAGCCAGGAAGTATGGCGCGGAGGCGACCGGGATCACGATTTCTCCCGTTCAAGTGGAAATGGCGCGGAAGGCGGCGGCCCTCGAAGGGGTGAACGCAAAGTTCGCGCTGATGGATGCCGAGGAGATGAGATTTGACGAGACTTTCGATGTTGTTTGGTCGATTGAATCCATTTCGCACTATCCGCAAAAACAAAAATTCTTTGCATCAGCCGCGAAGTGCCTGGAATCGGGCGGGACGCTAGCCGTCACCGATTGGTTCAAGAAGGAGCAGCTCGGCGAACACGAGCACAAGAAATTCATCCAGCCGATTGAAAAGGGCATGCTGGTTGAACTGGAGACCATGCAAGATTACGACGAGTTCGTGAAGTCAAATTGCATGCGAGTCATTTACAGCGAGATTCTGAACAAGAACTGCGCCAAGACCTGGGACTTGTGTCTGGACATTCTGAAGAACAAAACACTCTGGCAGGTGGCGGCGGAAAATGGTTCGGAGTTTGTCGATTTTCTGCAGGCTTTCACCGCAATGCGAGCCGGTTTCGCGTCGGGGAATTTCGTTTACGGACTAATTATCGCCAAGAAACTGTGAGCCGGACGCGAGTCGCGCAATCCCCCCAAAACCGCTGAATTTCCAGCTTTGGACCGCGGTTACTTCCAAGGAAGGGAAGAAAGGTCCACGTTTCCACCGGAAAAGATGACGCCGAGCTTTGGGACGGCGGCGTCGGCGCGTTTCGACAGATTCAGGGATGCAACAACTCCTGGCCTCAGTAGCGGCGCGATGGCCACCGCGCTTGATGGTTCAATGATAATTTTCATGCGCTCCCAGACCAGCCGCGCGGCGGAAATGATTTCCTCTTCACTGACCAGCAGGATGCGTTCCACATGACGGCGGAGGATCGCGAAAGTGCGCGGCGCCAACGAGGCGCGCAAGCCGTCCGCGATCGTGTCGCTGGAGTCTTGCGATTGTAAAGTGCCCGTGGTCAGAGAGCGGTAAGCGTCATCCGCGCGCTCGGGTTCACAGCCAAATATGCGCACATCGGCGCGAATTCCCTTGGCGCCGAGACACGTGCCGCTGAGCAATCCGCCGCCGCTGACCGGAGCGAATACGGCGTCCAGGTCGCCAACTTCCTCCAGGAGCTCCGTGGCAACAGTGGCCTGCCCGGCGATGATGCGATCGTCGTCGTAGGGATGTACCAGGTGCGCGCTTGTTTCCGCTTGGACATGGTCGCAAGTGGCCTTCCGCGCCGTCACGGTCGGCTCGCAGAAAACAACTTTTCCGCCGTAGCCCTCGATGGCCTTGGCTTTCACGGCGGGCGCGTTCCTGGGCATGACGATCCAGGCGGGGATTCCACGCCATGCGGCCGCACAAGCCACAGCAGCACCGTGATTGCCGCTCGATTGCGTGACAATCCCTCGCGCCGCCTCTTGTTCGGTTAGTGAAAGAATCGCGTTCGACGCACCGCGAATTTTGAATGAGCCAGTTTTCTGCAGGTTTTCGCATTTGAAGAAGAGCTGCGCTCCAGTCATGGCGTTCAAAGACGTGGACCTCAGAACGGGTGTGCGGTGGATCCTTGGCGCGATGCGAGCGTGCGCCGCAAGGATGGCTTCCCAACTGGGCGGGTGGTAGTTGGCGGTCTCGACGGACGGGGCTGTGCTCATAGGGCTCACTTTGGGCATAAGAAGACTTGCCAGTTCTTACGTTTAGCTCACCAAGCCAGGCGGTTAAAGAGGCATTATGGCATGCTCGCACACGTGGCGTCCGGGTGTGCGGCGCTCTCTTCCAGTCTGGTACTGGTACGTATTGGCCATGGAAAGTTTGATACTTGACCGCTGGGCTGGCTCTGTTAGGCTGGAAGCACCCTCCACCAAGGTCGCGAGTGTCCGCGCTTCACCTTCCTCGCGCGGGGGAGGACGAGATGAAAGTAACCGAACGTCGGCAACTGGCCCGCCTCAACCTTCGGACGCCCCTGCGTTTCCGATCCCTCGGCGTAGCTTCGGACAAGACCGAACATTTTACAGAGGCGCTGAACGTCTCGCGTGGGGGCTTCTTCTTTGCTTCGTCGGCTCCGCTGCAGGTGGGCATGCCCATCGAGGCGACTCTCCGCATGCCTGCGGAAGTGACCGGGAATTCTGCCCAGGAAATGCGCTGTACTGCCCGAGTGGTCCACGTGCGCAACGAGCCTTACGGCGATGGCCGCATCGGCTTCGGCGCGGAAATAGAGAAGTTCCAAGCGGTTCCGCCCAAGGACCACTGGGCAAGCTGAAATAGAGTTGTGAGTCCTCAGTTTTCAGTTAGCATCAGTTCAAACATAAATAGGAAAAACTCATAGCTTGTCTTTGTGTCCGGGGTTTGGGCTTTTGCAGAGCAGCCCCAATTCTAGAGGGTGACCCCGTGCCAGTTGATCCTTCGCTTGGCTCAGGATGACAAGGTCGTAATTCCGGCTTGAGGCTATGGTTTGGCTGCCGGAACCGTGAACGTGGTTTTCCCGCTGCCAACATTTTCGAAGCGATCGTAGGCGCGCACTGCAATAGTGTGTTCTCCCGGCGACAATCCCACGGTGAGACGAAATTCGTAGTGCTCTTCTAGGGAGTCGCTGATTCCCGCAGCGGGTGCCACCAGAATCCAGTCGCCCCCGTCGAGGCTGTATTGGGCGCGTTCGATGCTACTCGTGTCGTCGCGCACGGTAAATGAAGTGCTCACTCCCCGGCTTGAATAGCTTTTACCAGAGTAGTCGATATATGGCACGGCCTTCACCGGTTCAACCACAGGGGGCGTGTTGTCCACTTCGAAGCGCTCGCTTTCGCGTTCAGCCTTTAGGGCCAGGGCTGGCGGATTCGACGGCGCGTCGCTCGCCACAATCTTCAAGTAGTACGCTCCATCCGGCAATGTCGTCGTATCCCACGAATAAAACTTCTGCTCGAGGTTGTCCTTCAATAATTTCCACTCGTGTTCGTTTTCACCGCGAAAATAAACCGCGTAGCGCAGCTCGTCGTCGTTGTCGTCATGCGCAGTCCAGACGACAGATTGATAGCCCTTCTGCATGGTGCCCTGCGGCGGCTGTTCGAAACGCGGCGGCGTGCTGCTCTGCGATATCACCACTCCGGAAACATTTGGCGACGGCGGCATCTTCAGTGTCACTGGCGCAGGCTGGTTCGACGAGATGCTTTGCGCGCGCACTCCGGGATCTTGGAGCGCGATCCCATCAATGACTGGGGCTACATTGCGTGGCAAATACGCGAGGCTTACCCAATCAATGCCGTCGCCAGGGCGGCCGTCGTGAATGATTGCCTTCCATTGCACGAAACGCGCAGGTGGTACTTCGGTTGCGCTGCCCGATTTTGTGTACGGGCCGAACCAGCGCGACCACTCGCGGCCAGGGTCTTCCGTGTTCCCCGAGCGCACAAAAAATTCCAGTCGTGGATCAGCCGACGCGTTTGAAGATTTAGCCGCTCCGGCCGGCGGCGGACTCCACCATTCGATGCGTCCCCAGTGCGAGAAAAGCTGCGCGTCGAAGGAGCGGGATTCGAACGTGCCTTCGGCTTCGTACTCCAGGCCAACCGAATAAACCTTTCCCGGGTTTGCGGTGCACAGGAAAACTTTGCCCGTGGAATTACGCGCGATGCCCGTGATTTGCGCTGAGCTGGACTTGGCGAGATGCGCGAAAACGCCGTGCCCATCGATGGCGAGGAGAGCGCCGCTATTGCCCGTGCCTGCCAGCAAGCGGCCATCGGATGCAAGGCCGAGGGAGTAAACGACATCTTCGCGAGACGACCAAAGCTCTTCCGGTGCCCCGTCGGCGCTGATGCGGTAGATGCTGCTCGAGACAAGGGCTGGAAATGAAGCGAACGGTTGCTGGGGTTGGGCTTGCCCTGGGTTCACGACGGGGCCAGTGAAGGTAGTCGTGCCTTGCGGTGTCGAGATAATCGTGGTGGGAGCCTGCCCGGGGCGCTGCTTTTCGCCAATCGCTGAAACGTAAATGGAGCCATCAGTAGCGACAGCCAGGGAGGTGATTTCTCGCTTGGAGGTTTCGTAGAAAACGAAGCCTTCGGCTTTCGGCCCGGCGGAATCTTTGACGGAAGATTTTGAGGAATTCCGGGAGATGCGCAGGATGCGGCCGCTCGGTTCCGTACCGGCGATCAGGTTTCCGTTTGAATCGAGCGCCAGAACGCGAATGTGTGCCTCGTCGCTGGAGTAGAAAAGCTCGCCTTTGCCATCGGGCGCAACGGCGAAGACCTGACCCTTGTCCCCTGTGGCGACGTAGAGAGTCTCGTCGGGCGAGAAAGTAAGGTCCCAGATGTATTTTGTTTTCGGATCGAAGAAAACGGACTTTTCGCCGGAAGCCGAGACCTTGTAAACCTTGCCGTCGGGAGAAGTACCGACATAAAGAATCCCTTTGGAGTCGAAGGCGATGGCTTGTGCGGAGAGGTCCGTGGAATCGAAGACGACTGTGGCTTTGCCGGAGGAATCGAAACGAAATACTTTCGCAGGCGAGCCGCCCGCCGCATAGAGTGTGCCTTTGGGATCGAGCCGGACGGACCAGAGATAGGAAGCATCCGCATCGGCAAGCAGGCTGAATTTGGGCGCGAGTTCCAGGCGGCCGTCGCTACGCACCGCTACGCCATGCGCGGTCCCTTTGAGGAATTCATCGTAAGCAGACTGGCGCCAGCGACGGGTATGCTCGGCAAAGGAAGACGGGAGGCATAGGAGGCAAAGGAGGCTGATGAGGTAAAGGATTCGGAAAAACCCTACGCGCGATCGTGGCTTGGGCATTGTAGTGATCACCGGACTTGCAGATTCAGAGAGATAACGCCGGAGACGGGACCTCCGAGAGGGATGGAAGCTTCGCTGGCCAACGATTCGCGCAGCACCTGGACGCTGCCGGGAGTGGGACGGCCGTCGACGATGTTGATTTGCGAGAGAGGAACATTCGGCAACTCCTTGTCGTCCCAGAGAAGCGTGGGAGCTGGAACGAACAGACCGACGTAAAGACGGTCATTCCTGCGCTCGCGATTCAAGAGTGCGATGAGTTGATCGAGGCCCGTAGGGCCGCTGCCGGCACCGGCAAAGGCGAATCCGCGCGAGGCGCGATTCAACAAATCGGCGTCGCTGACCAGAATACGCAGCGTGGTGCCCCTCGAAACCTGCTCGGGAATGCGAACGGTGGTTTCCTCGACGCGAGCAGGGCCGCGATAAGGCCGCAGCAAAACACGCACGCGAAGAGTTTCACCGGGAGCAGCCTCGCCTTTTTCCAGCCACGCACTCTCAATGGCGAATGATTTTCTGCCTGGTACGCTTTCCACACGGAGCGCGATGCGGTCCACCTTGGCCGGTTCAAAAGTATTGGCGAACAAGCGCGTAAAAACATTTTGCATCGTCAAGGCGATAGGCAATCCATCGGGAGAGAGCGAATCGCCCGGAGCAAAGGTGTTTTCAATTTGTACGGCCGCATGGCCTTGCAAGCGAATCTCGCCGGAAAGATGCAGCGTGGTGCCTTCGCCGTACAAGGAGTTTTGCGTGAGCCCGCTGAACGTGGTGATGGCCACGAGGAGCGGCGTCAGCTTCGGATGATTGACGAGCTCGAAATGGAGCGACTTTTGCTTTGCAGGCGCGGCGCCAGAGACGAGCAGCGTCAGATCCAGAGGAATCATCGCGGGAGGCGCACCGAGTTTGCCGGTGACAGCCGTGAGGTGATCGCCGGTGATTGTACCGATAGAAGCGCCAACGTTGACGATTTTCGTGGAAGCAAGATCGGAAGAGAGCGTGGTGACGACGCGGCTGCGCGCCATGGGAATCTGAATGTCACCAAGACTCAGGAACGGATGGCCGCAGAGATAAACGCGATCGGCTTGAACCGCAGTAACCGTGCACGCGGAATTGATAGAGGCATCGCCTTGAACCAGGACCATGCCCGCCATGTCTCCGGCCACGAGACGACCATCATCGGGGCGGGGCGACGCCGTGCCGCCTTGCGCAGCGACGATCCCATAGCCTTGCAGTTGATTTGCGAATTGTTGCAGCGCTGCAGGCTGGAAACCGGAGAAAACGAGCGGTGTTTCAATGGGCTCGAGCGCGGAGCCGGAAGGCAGCCCGGTCCGAGTGGAAGCTTCGCTGGGAAGCCCGAATTGCTGTGTGGCGGCCTGGGCTACAGCAGTTTGGGAAGGCGGGTTCAGCACGTCTTGAATGGGCGTAACGCCTCCGATAGGCTCCTTGGTAAAAACGCCCAGCTTCAGCGACAATGCGCCCGCGAGTTTTCCGTCGAGATAGACCGGGCTGCCGCTCATTCCTGCGACAACACCAGTGTGCTCAACCTTCGGTCCCTTCAACTGCACAAGGATGATGGACTGCTTGGGGCCGAGAAAATTCTCCAAAACGCCGATCACTTCGAGGTCGAACTTTTCCACCTGATCGCCGGCGAAAATCGTGTAAGCGTATCCCTGCATGCCTGCGCGCACCTGGCTGAGAGGAAGGATTTCGTTCGATTCCTGGGCGGTGGCGGCGTTAGGTCCCAGGCATAGTGCCCCCGAGAACGCCAGGAGTGCGAGGAACAGCAGGCAACGGGACTTGGACAGATGCGATTGGACCGTATACATGAATCGGTAATGATACGCGGCAGAGTACCGGGAAGCAATCGAACGCGAGACACACGAAAAATAGGAAGATTCGGCTAGACGTACTGGAGCCATTGTGCGCTAAATCGGTCAGGTGTATGTTACAACTTGGCTGAAGTTTTCGGGACAGTATGCCTTGCATGCGCAACCCGGCTCACCTGCAGGCGTACCCCACATCGGGTGTCGTGCTGTCCGATTGGGGAAACCACTACAGGAGAGACGATCCCCATGAAAGCCCTCGCTGCCTTCTGGCTACGCTTTCTGACTCTTGCTGCGTTCATGATGATTGCGGGATTTGCGTTAGTCCGTGGGCAGTCTTCGGGGATTAGGGTTGTGAACTTAATTCCTGCGAGCCTCAGCGGAGAGACGAATCAAGACAGTGAGCCATTCCTGGCGGTGCAGACTGTCAATCCCCAGATCATGGTGGCGTCGGCGTTCACTCCCAATCCGTTTTCGACAAGCGGAAATGCTCCCGTTTATGTTTCCGAGGACGCTGGCGCTACCTGGGTGCTCAGCGCCATCACTCCCGTGCAGCGCATGACTTGCGACATCACGCACGCCATGCCCACGGGTGAGAACCATCCCCGCGGCGACTTGCACGCCGGCACCCTGGCTTGCGCCGCGTCCATAACGCTTGATGAGTCGGAATCGAATGATGTTTCATCCAGTGCAGTTATGAATGTGCAGTCCACACGCGGCAACGTGGACCAGCCCTTTGTGCGAGCTTTGGGCATTTCCAACACGGACCGTATCTACGTGGGCGTTAACGATTTCAATCAGCCCAACGGCCACACGGCAACTGTGGACGTATCCGTGGATGGCGGCGCGACTTATAAATCCTTTTCGATCGAAACGCGAAAGACCGCGGGACAGGATGGTCCATCCGTTCGCCCGGCGATTGCGGCCGACAACACCGTCTACGTGGCTTTCTTTGGCTGGCGAAAATTTAATGGCACCGTCGCGACGAGCGACGTTGTTGTGGTACGAGATGATAAGGGAGGAACTGGCCCCAATCCATTCCAAGCCTTGAAGGATCCGTCAGACAAATTGCCGGGGCGAATAGTGGTCAAGCGCGCCTCTATCCCCTGGTCGAATGCGCCGACCTTGGGGCAGGAGCGCGTCGGGTCTACGCTTTCCATAGCCGTCGATCCAAATAACAGTTCCACGGTGTACGTCGGCTGGGCGGACCACGGGAGCAAAGGAGACATTTACACGCTGCATGTAAGGCGTTCCACGGATCGGGGCGTGACGTGGTCCAAGACCGACCTGCCTCACACGACGATCCGGAACGCCACAAATATCGCACTCGCAGTAGCAAACAACGGCACGGTTGGTATGCTCTATCAGCAACTTTCTGCCAGCCGATGGGTTACACATGTGGTGCAATCGCGCGACGCTTTCGCGACGGTACAGGACCTTATTTTGGCGAATGTCCCGGCGAACACGCCCGTGCAGCAATTCTTGCCCTATCTGGGGGACTACGATTACCTACTCGCGGTTGGAAATGAGTTTCGCGGCGTGTTTTGCGCCAACAACACCCCGGACCTGACTAATTTCCCCCAGGGCGTGACGTACCAGCGGGCCGCGGACTTCAGCACGAAGACACTCACGGACGGCTCCGGCAATCCCGTGGCGATTTCCATCGATCCGTTTTACTTCAGCGTTCCGGTGAAACCCTGAAGCGCATTCGCAACATGGCGCGAAAGAAGGAGATGCGCATGAATACTTCGAGATTTTTTCTTGCAGGAATTCTGGGCGTTAGCCTGTTAGGTGTTGCGGCGATGCCGCAGGCGACGGGCAATCAAGTGGCCCTCATCAAACAATCGAGCATCGTCTTTGCCGGTACGGTCAGCCAGTTGGGTGCCACTTCCTTTACCGGCGTTCCGAAATCAGCGCAAACGGCTGTGGTTCGCGTTGACAGTGTGCTGAAAAAGCCTTCGGCAGTCTCGCTGAAGAAGGGCGACAACGTCACCGTCGAGTTGAAAGATCCGTCTGCTTTCCAGCAAGGCGCGCAAGCTACATTCTATACGGAAGGCTGGATCTTTGGTTCCGGCGTGGCCGTCAAGGAATTGGGGCACGAATTCAAGACCAGCAGCGGCGAGACTCCTAAGCCGGCCGGCGCCGATGAAAAGACATACCAACACGCTCAAGAGCAAATCGGCGATCAAGAGCTGCAAGACCGGCTGAACTCAGCGGACTTCGTGGTCGTCGGGCGTGTCACGGACGTTCACCGCTGGAATGCGCCCAAGTCGGCCACAACTCGCGTCTCCGAACACGATCCGGACTGGCACGAGGCCGTCGTCGAGGTCCAGTCGGTCCTCAAGGGTGCGCAAGTCAAAGGGAACAAGGTGGTCGTCCGGTTTCCAGGACGCAACGATGTGGCCTGGGTTCACTCACCGAAATTCGCAAAGAATCAGCAGGGCATCTTCTGCCTGAGTAAGGACCAAGCTTCCGGCGTGCCCACTGCGATGGTCGGAGGCCGACAGGTGACCGTTTACACTTGCCTGGGACATGGCGATTCGCTTCCCATGTCGGATGTTCCCCGTGTCCGCTCTCTGCTTAAGAACTAAAATCACGGACAGAATTAGTTTCTACCGAGTATCACCGTAATTTCAGATGCGGTGCTGTCCGGCGAAGGCAGCACTGTGCGCGGAGCTGCAATCACTCGGAAAGAGGCCGGGTTCAGAAACTCTGCGAACACCACCTGCAGCTGGAGAATGCCGGCCGTTTTTCGGCGCACCAGGAATTCGCCGGCCGCATTGGTGATGACCAGTTCTTCGCCGACAAGCAAGGCGGCGCCTTCCACGGGATTTCCCATTTCATCCTGCACTCGTCCGCGGACAACGTAACGAAGGTGCTTGAAAGCGTTTTGTGCATCACCACCCGCCGGCCGGAGATTCCCGTTCAGCACCGTATCGCCGGAAGCCGTGTACCGGAGCCGGCCATCCGCCGAGCGAAATGTCTGCGCGTTTACTTGAAGACTGCCAAATAGCCTGACGCGGAGCGTGACGCTGATGCCCTGCGAAAAAGGATTAGCTCGAAACGGCAGGTAAAGAGTCTGGTAGTCGACACTGACCGTGAAACGGTTCGAGAGATAACTGCCGCCGTACAAAACATTCGTGCGTCCCTCAGAGTAATTGATCACCTGCAAGAGACTGATCCTGGGTGAAATCGTTTCGCGAAGCGAACCCGAGAGGTTGCTCATGTGCGAGCCCGCTCCCGAGAAAGCGCGGAAATAATTCACGCTGGCATCCAGATGGCTTGTAATCCTTCGCGCTGCTGAAAAGTTGTTGGCCAGGTTGCTTCGGTTCTGATAAGTCGATTGAAAAATGCCGGCGCCAAGCCGGAACTCTCGAACGTCAAAGCTGGATTGTGCTTCGTTTACCGTCGCGTGGAGATATGCCGCCGCGGGATCTATGCTTTGCGGTTGGAGGAAATTTTGGTGTCCCAAAGTTAGGAGCACGCTGGAAGACGGCTTAATGACAGCCACAACGTTCTCTCGATCCGCTTCCGAGGCGTAGATGGAAGATGCGGTAATGCGGCGGAAGCGATTGCCCGCAGAGATGTAGGCTGCTTTCAACGACAGCCGGCTGGTTTCAACGTCAGTCGTCGCGGCGAGATACGGCTGGTTCGAACCGATCCCCATGGCGAGTCCGCTCCGTAGCCATTTGCCAGGATGCCAGTCGAGCGACTGAATCGACGTTCTCTGGCGGGAAATTACGTTTCTTGAGGAAAAGCGCAACGTCGGCGAAAGAGGAACGTCCGTGAACAGCATTCCTACGGGCATATCCGCGCTTGCCGCCTGAAAGAACGGAGTGCCACTGGTCAACGCCGTGCCGCCCGCGAATAAAAATACGTTTGCCCTCCCCTCTCTTGCACTGATGCCGATTCCACGGGTAGGAAAGAAATGATTGGTGTTAAAGATGTCCGTCGGCAAATCAAATGCAACGGCTTGGTCGCCGAGCGTGACGACGTCAGAATGAATGATGGTCTTAACCGAAGTTCCCAGACGAAATACTCCGTCAATTTCGCCTACCCCCAAGTAACCCGTGTAGTTTGGGCCTTGAAAGTTGACCGAGCCGCCCGCGGAAGGCAGCAGATCCGAAGCCCCGGCTTCGACTCTTATGAATTGAGCGTTCGCAGGGAGGGAAATTCGCAGCAAGCAAATCAGGACCAAGACTACAGGAAAGGCCCACGAATTGGAGCGGCGAGGCACGGTAGTGAGCGCAGTGGCATCAGGGCGTGGTGTTCGCCACGCTCTGCTCCAACTTAAAGTGAGCAAGGCGCAGTTGTAACTTGGATGGGTTCCCGGATGCTTCCCAGGGAATTTCCACTTGGCGCTGGCTGAAGGGGAAGATTGGGAAGCCACCTTGCGTCGCTCTGTCTTTGATCGATGTCACATCGGTTTCCAGAACTCGCCCGAACGATGGACCGGTGTTCTCCACGCGAAGAATCACTTTTTTTTCGCCGGCTCGGTATTCCACGACCTTCACAACGAGCTCGTCCTTCTGCAATTCCTGTTTTGGGAGCACATAAATTGTGTGCGGCAACTGGATTTGAATGCGGAAGCCCTCGGGCGTTCTCTCCTTAAAGCCGCCGAACGTGGCGTACACGACGAACCAGGAAGGCAATTTATCCGCGGACGCTTCATAAAACACAAAGAAATTCTGCTTCGGAGGGATGCGAAAACTCATCGTGGAGAATTTCGCATGAATGCCCTCATCGAGAGGCCGGTAGGAAAGCTCGCCGGTGTCGGACACCGTGAAGCTCCTTGCCTCCAAGACGACGCTCAGCGTTTGCGTGCTGTCGTTGATGTATTCGATTTTTCCGCTGGCAGCCTTCCCAGGGCCTTTGACGACGTTTTCGTCAATCAACGGCTGGACCGTCTGCGCGAAAATGGGTGTGGCAGAGAGCAAAAAAAGAAGACATACGGCCCGGAAAGTGCGTCTCCCGGGCCGATGTCCGAACGTCAACGAAAAACTGACTCTCGCGTCCATCCAGCTTACGGTGTGGCTTGCGCCTGGATGTTCAGCGTACCGATGTAGGTATCCGCGGGCAACTGCGGAACCACTGTGGTGTCAATCTGGTAGGCCAGCGTATCCGCCCGGCTGCCGGTCTTGTTCAGACCAGTGATGGAAATGGACGAACCAATCTGCAGTCCCGAAGCCGCGGCGTTGAACGGGCTGACGGCGGTTAATGCATTGAACGGGCCAGCTCCGCCAACCTGGATTTTCACTGCCGATGAAGGAATGTCCACGGCATTTCCCGCTGTTTGGTGAACGAGCGCAGCGGTCGCACTGCCGAAATAAGCCCACAGTGCAACCGCGGTACGGCCAGGCTTCAGAGTCCAAGCCGTGGTCACGCCAGTCGTCGTGCTTCCCGCGTTTACAGCTGTGTTTGGAGCAAGCGCGAAATTTACCGTGCTGCCGCTATTGACTGTTACCGTGAGAGATTCGGACAGTGTAGCGTTCAGCGTTACGGTGCCGGTGTTCGAGTTGATCTGTGCCGAAGCAGGCGGCACGTTTGCTGCAACAAAAAGCAGGGCCCCTGTGGCAATCAACAGTTTGTACGATAGGCGCATTTATAGCGTCTCCTTTATTAACCTTAGCTCACGTTGGCAGGCCGTCTTGATGCACTAGCTTGAGGGTCCTGGATGAGGAACCGATCGCGCTCTAGGTTGACCCATTTTGTGTTTCGGAGTGAAACAGGCTAATGGTACGCATGTACCGTATTGGACAGGAATGTGTCCAAAATGGAACGTTGGCGCAGTTCGAACGTATCAGCCTATAAATACTGACCTATTTGGCGTTTGCACCCTTTGGTTTACTTCGGTTTAACTTCGCTCTGAAAGTGTTTTGAACTCGAGGTTCTCGCGCATCCTGGACTTACCCGCGCCAGAAAAAGTTCCTTTTGACAATCGAGTCGCGCAGCATAAAATACGCTTCACTCTCCAGCACACTCCGGGGTGAAGAAGGGCTCCCGAATCGGAAGCCACGATTTGCCTTAGCAGGCTGCGGAGTCTTACTGCATATTTTCAAATAAGAAGACTGCTTCGCTCGAAGAATGAACCGAGAAAATGGTAGAGGAGGGAGCCGTGCGCCGACGATTGCCGGTCCTTGTAGGATTAATGATTTTTGCTGCAGGCGCTGCCAGGGCACAGACCGCGCCCGATCAGACTGAGCAGATCAGGATTTTGCTTGAGCGCGTTCAACAGTTGGAAAAGCGCGTTGGGGAGCTTGAGACTAAGACTGTTGCAGCGGCCGTTCCAACCGCGGAAGCCGCTGCGCCAGTTCCTGCTGCTCCAAAGCCGGAAATGGCCGAGGCGGCGCCTGCCCCCGCGCCCATGCATCAGCACGAGCAGACCGAGTCGCAAGCCACCACGCGGCAGTTGGAGGCTCGCTACCCGTCGCTGCAGATTCGCGGATTTGGCGAGGTGAATTTTTCCGCGACGGACCAAAGAAGCGCCATCAGCGGCTTCAACCTCGGCCAGCTCGATCTTCATCTGGCCTCCGCGCTTTCCCACAAAGTCACCTACTTCGGTGAACTGACCTTTAACGCCCAGTCGGCGGGCTACACCTTGGAAGTGGAACGCTCCATTATTCGATACGACTACAACGACTTTTTCAAACTATCCTTCGGGCGGTACCACACGCCCATCGGCTATTGGAACACCGCGTTCCATCATGGCGCGTGGCTGCAGACCACTATCAGTCGGCCTGAGATGATCAGGTTTGGCGGGACGTTTATCCCCGTACACTTTTTGGGTGTTTTGGCTGAGGGAAATATTCCGTCAGGAGGAGTGGGGCTCAGCTACAACGCTGGCGTCGGCAACGGCCGCGGGTTCCCCATTAACCGTCCCGGGGACGCGGGCGACAACAATAACAATCGTGCGTGGGTCGCCAACCTTTATTCGCGGCCCGCAAAGCTCTATGGGCTGCAGATGGGAGTCTCCGTCTATCGCGACAAAATCACTTTGCCGGTCAACCCGGCGGGAAATGAATTTCGCGAATGGATTTCCGCCGCGCACATAGTTTGGACCAAGGAAACTCCCGAATTCCTGGCGGAATTCGCGAACGTCAATCACAGAAATATTTTGACCAATGCCATCACCAACAATCAGGCGTACTACGCACAGATCGCGTACCGGTTGCCGTGGTTAGAAAGAACGCTGAAGCCCTACTATCGCTTCGAGCATACGCACACACCGTTGAGCGAACAGGTTTTCACGAATCTGAATCTGGTCCAGTCCATCGTCGGCATGCGGTACGACATCACGAACTATGCGAGTTTTAAGGGCGAATACCGCAATTTCAAGCGGCTGCCTACGGATCCTCGCGTGAACGGCGCATTCTTCCAGACGGACTTCACCTTTTGATGAGCCCGAATATGAATGCCACCTACAAACGTGTCGTGACATTTCTCTGGACGATCCTTTGGGCCTCCGTGGCTCTCCACTCTCCATCCCTTGCACAGACTTCCCACGGAACCGACGTGGCTGTGGTGGTGAATTCCGATACTCCCGTCGCCGATCTCAGTCTCTCCGAAGTCCGCAAGGTCATGCTCGGCGAGCGGCAATATTGGAGCTCCAAACTTCCCGTCGTTTTGTTGATTCGCGCTCCCGCGGCTCGCGAACGAGATGTTGTTCTGCGGGTGATCTATCAAATGTCCGAGGCGCAGTTTAAACAGTATTGGGTAGCTAAGATTTTTCGAGCGGAAGCTGCGTCGCCACCGAGGATCGTCTATTCGAACGACATGCAGTACGAGCTTTTGACCGCGCTCCCTGGCGCTATTGCGTTTGTGGACTCACGGAACATACGTCCGGGCGTCAAGGTACTCCGCGTGGACGGACACTTGCCCGGTGAGAAGGACTATCCTCTGCGATAAGTAGGCGAAGCGCTCGGCAGACGCTTGCGCTTCGCTTGCTGATTCTAATGTGACAGCTTCATGCGCCGGACGATTTCCTTGAATCGCGAATCGCTCCGGAGGCTTTCAAACATCGGCTCGACCGCCAGCGAAACCAGGCCGCTGTCGTGCTCCTCGTACGCTTTTTCCAGCCATTCGAAGGCTTTTTGTTTTTCGCCCATCCGCATGTAAGACTCCGCGATGCTGTAGGACGAGACATAGCTGTGCTTTGACAGTTCCGTCAGCCCTTCGAGCCAGCTTTGCAGAACGCCTTTGTAGCCGGACTTCTTGAAGTCTTCCTCGATGGATGCTGCCAATTCGGCGCCCCCGGAGAGCGATAGAGCTTTTTCTCGTTCCGCCACTGCTTCTTTTTGCTTGCTCATGTGGGCGTAGACTTCCTCGAGTGTCCGCCGGGCAGGCGAAAACTTTGCGTCAATATCCAGAACTTTCCGCAGCTGCTCGACGGCATTCTCATTCTGCCCCGCTACGTAGAACTGCCATCCCAGCGTCGTATTGATGATGAGCGAAAGCGGATCCAATTCCTGGGCCTTCTTCGTTTGCGCCATTCCTTCTTCGAAGCGGCCCATGTTGGTCAAATAGTCGCCGTACCAGTGATGCGCCGTCGCCAGATTCGGATTCAGTTCGATGGCCCGCTTGAACTCCTGCTCGGCTCCCGTCCAATCCCATTCAAAATGTTCTTTCACTAGGCCCAGGGAGGTATGCGCTTCCGCGAGGCTATCGTCGATGTCCAGCGCCTGCATGGCGGCAGCTTTTGCCTTAGGCCAGGCCTCCGATGGCGGCAGATATCCAGCATCCCCCAGAAGGCTGTAAGTGTCGGCAAGCCCCGCGTAAGAGAGCGCGTAATGCTGGTCCCTCTGCACAGCCTGGGTGAAAAAATCCGCGGCTTTCTTGAAATCCGCTTGTGTCCATTTATTCCAATAGAAGAGACCCTGCAGGTAGAGTTGGTAGGCCTCGGCATCCTCGGTCGGACGCTTGGCCAACAGTTTCCTCTCTTCGCCTGCCAATCGCGGGCGCAAGCGCCCGTAAATGTCTCCGGCAATCTCCTGTTGCACGGCTACCAGATTAGAAAGCTTGCGATTGTATTGCTCACCCCAGATTTGCCGGTTATTCGTCACGTCTTCCAGATTCACGCTGATGGTCAAGTCGTCACCGGTTTGGATGAGCCGGCCGGTGAGAATGGTCCTCACGTGCAGGTCGCGCCCTACCCTTTGCGGGTCTGACGCTTGTCCCTTGTAGCGAAAAACTGTGTTGCGCGACATGACCGCCAGATTGGGAAGTTGCGACAGGCTGTTGATCAGGCTCTCGGTCAGACCGTCGCTCAGGTATTCGGTTTTCGGGTCGTTGCTCAAATTAGCGAACGGCAAGACGGCGATCGATTCGATGCGCGCCTGGCTTGCTCCGCCAAACAAGCTGTCGCGCACATTCCCCACGTTCCATCCGAACAGAAGTAGCAGAATGGCGAGGACTCCACTCCACACAAAATGAGGCCAAAGCCGCCGCAGTTTTTGGCGCGAGGCTTGGCCGGACGTGTACGGCATCGCGCGTGCCGAATCCGTGTCTCGTTTCAGCCGCTGCAAGTCTGCCCGCACATCCGAAGCCGACCGGTAGCGCAGTTCGCGGTCTTTCTCCAGCGACTTGGCGATAATCTGTTCCAATTGGATAGGAATCGCGGGGTTCAGCCGCACCGGTGGTGTCGGAGCGCGGTTCAGGATCGCGTCGAAGATTACGCCGGAAGTGTTCCCAGTGAACGCCCGCTCACCCGTTGACATTTCATATAGGACCAGCCCGAGCGAGAACAAGTCGGTGCGTTCGTCAAGCTCCTGTCCGCGAACCTGCTCAGGAGACATGTAGGCAACCGTGCCCAGCGCCACGCCATCACTGGTCAGATGGGCGTCCTGTGTGGTGGCTCCAAAAGTGGGCTGTTCCTGTTTGCCTCGGCCAGAGCCTTTGCGTTCCGGAAGCAGCTTGGCCAGGCCAAAGTCAAGGAGTTTCACCTGTCCTCGATCGGTGACAAAAATATTCGCGGGCTTGATATCACGGTGAATGATGGCCTTAGAGTGCGCTGCCTCCAATGCATCCGCCATCTGGTAGCCATACTCCGGCACGCGTTCCAGGTCTATCGGCTTTCCACTGATCCTGTGCTTCAGCGTGTGCCCTTCCAGGAATTCCATGACGATGAAGTGCTGGCCCTCATACTGGTCAACGTCATAAATCGTGCAGATGTGAGGATGATTCAGGGAGGAGGCCGCCCGCGCTTCCCTCTGAAATCGTTCAATCGCCAGAGTGTCCCGGGAGAGCTCTTCAGGAAGGAACTTCAGCGACACATGGCGGCCGAGCCTCAGATCCTCGGCTTTATACACCACACCCATCCCACCGCCGCCTAACTTCTCCAGGATGCGGTAATGAGAGACGGTGAGCCCGATCATATCGAAGAAATCGCCATTGGAACGTCATATTAGGGTGCGCCCAGAGACAAGTCAACGTATACGGCCTCAGCGTGTTCCGTGGATTTAGTGGGAAGTAAGCCGTTTACACGCGCGGTCTCAGTCCATGTGATGATGCATGGCGAAGACTTTGTCGAGTGAGTCTTCGAACGGGTAGACGTGGACCATCCAGCCGAAGATGACCGGCTGGAAGCGGCCATTCGCGGCATCACATCCTTCTTGCGTGGCGATGGAGCCTTTCAATCCGAACTTTGTCCAATCCGCGTTCCGCAACTGCCCCTTTTGCGGCATACACAGGTTGGTGTGCAAATGCCACGTGGCAACGCTGAGGGGGACGCGTGCGTTGAGCTGTTCTTCCGTCGCGCGCTTGGGCATGGTGTACATGGCGCCCACCAGCTCGTATCCGTCTGCAGTTTTCCTGTAGAGCAGGGAGGTCGGCCGCCCCGGATCAAAGGAAAAGCCTTCAAGGAACCCGTTCCAGTAATTCGTAAAGTGATATTCGGGCTGCGGCAGATTCGGCAGAAAGATTTTGTAACCGTCGTTCAGAGCGACGTGATAGTCCTTGTATTTCTCGATGCCGGAGCGGAGTTGCGCGACGATTTCGCTGGCCCTCGCCGCATCTTCCGGCGTTTGCGGGCGCATCGCCGTCATGCGCATGTGGAGGTTGTGCGCGTCCATGTGCCCGCGCGTCATGTCGTGAACGGCGTGAGCTTCGTTGACTCTGGCGTCGTCCATGTCCATGCCGGACATTTTGCTGTGGTCCATCGGCTGCGATTCTTGAGGCTGCGAGCCGGACGATTGCTGGGACTCCTGCCCAGGCGCCGCGGGCGCATGATGGCCGGGAATGGCGGCAAGCAGGACGCTTACCAGAAATAGCGCGCCGAATAGAATGCCGGCTTTAGCGGCGAGATGGATGAACGTGCTGCGGGCTGACATGACGATTTCTCCTCACCTAATAATACGCATTGAGGTGCGAAGGGATTTCAGCGTGCAGTGCAGGACGTGCCTCACCAAAAACTGGCCGGGGGTACAGGAGGCAAAGGACGTGAATGAGGTAATGGAAGTAAAGGAGAATGCCTCGAACTTGAACCGATGCGGGCATTGCCAGACACAAAGACTCGGCGTGCTAAAATCTTCTGCGTGAAAAAAGAGACCATTCAGCCAGTTAAGTATCTAACCGGCGGGCTGGACCTTCCCGGCGACAAATCCATTTCTCATCGTTATGCGATGCTGGCGGCGCTCGCCGAAGGGACCAGCGAGTTGCGTCATTTTTCCGCAGCAGCCGATTGCCACAGCACGCTGGCCTGCATGAGCGCTCTGGGCGCGGAAGTGAATATTGAAAAAGACACCGTTCGAGTGACCGGCCGCGGGCTGCTTGGCCTGAAAAGCAGTTGGCGGGCGCTCGACGCGCGAAATTCCGGCACGACGATGCGGCTACTGTCCGGTATTCTCGCCGGCCAGCAATTTTCCTCAAAGCTTACGGGAGACGACTCGCTGCAGAAGCGGCCCATGAAGCGCATCATCGGACCGCTTCGCGAAATGGGCGCGGACATTCGCGCGCGCGACGATAATTATGCACCGCTGGAAATTCGCGGCGCCAAGCTCAAATCCATCGACTACAACATGCCGATGGCGAGCGCCCAGGTGAAGTCAGCCGTCCTTCTCGCCGGATTGTTCGCGGACGGCGTCACCAGTGTCACCGAGCCAGCGCGGGCACGAGACCATACCGAACTCGCCCTCGAAGAATTCGGCGCGGCCCTCGAGAAAAACGGCCGCACCATTCGAATCCATGGTCTTGGCAGCGCAAACGGCGGCGGCAAGCTGCTTGCCAAATCGCTGGACGTTCCCGGCGATTTATCTTCCGCCGTCTTTTTTATTGCTGCCGCCTCCTTGTTTCCCGATTCGAATATCCTGATTCACAACGTGGGGCTGAATCCGACGAGGACTGCCATTCTCGATGTATTTGCTGCGATGGGCGCCTCGATTCAAATCCTCGGACCGAGGATCGCTCACGGCGAAGTCGTTGGAGACTTATCCGTGAAAGGTTGTTCGCTCAAGGGCGGCGTAATCGCGGGCGAACAAATCCCGTTGGTAATCGATGAACTCCCCATGCTCGCCGCGCTTGGCCCTTACACCGAAGAAGGCATCGAGATTCGCGACGCCGCGGAACTTCGCGTCAAAGAAAGCGACCGCATCACCGCGCTCGCCGAAAATCTTCGCCGCATGAACGCCACAGTCGAAGAACGCCCGGACGGCCTGAAGGTTTCGGGCCGCACTGCCGGAAAATTGCGCGGTGCCGAAATCGATCCACGCGGCGACCACCGCATCGCCATGGCCTTCGCCGTCGCTGGTCTCGCTGCCGCGGGAAGCACCGTCATTCGCGGCGCCGGTTGTGCCGCCGTTTCCTTTCCCACATTTTTTCAGGAATTGAACCGCCTTGCCGAGCGTTAGGGGAAATACCTGATATCGATTTGAGGTTTATTTTTCTCACCATTTTGATTTAGCGTTTACACGGACATCTTCAGGTTTGCCTGACGATGCATCGTGCGGTTCCCACCCTCCTCGCGAACTCCGGCCGCGCCGCTGCGTCCGAAGTGCAGCTCATCTCAATCAGGGAGTGACCTCATGAAAATCAATCGCCGCGAATTATTGAAGAACGCCGCGCTCGTGTCGGGCGCAACGCTGGTCAGTACGCCTTTTTACTCCGGAAAGAATCTCTTCGCGCAATTGGCGCTTCCAACTTTGCCAAGTCCGGAAAATTCGGGCATCGAGCACGTCGTCGTCGTGACCATGGAGAACCGCAGCTTCGACCATTTTCTCGGCTGGCTGCCGAACGCCGACGGCAAGCAAGCCGGCTTGACCTACGTGGACAGCGCCGGCGTGAGCCACTCGACTCATTCGCTTTCCGGCGACTACACCGGTTGCCCCCATCCAGGTCCGGATCATTCGTACAGCGGCGGCCGCGTCGAATATGACGATGGGCAGATGGACGGATTTCTTCGTGCCGGCAGCAACGACGTCTACTCCATAGGCTATTACGGTGAGCAAGACATCCCATTTTACGCCGAGCTGGCCCGCAACTACACGGCCTGCGACCGCTATTTCGCCTCTATCCTCGGGCCGACATTTCCGAATCGGCTGTTTCTCTACGCCGCTCAAACCGACCGCCTTTCCAATAGCACCAACTTCAGTTCACTTCCGACAATCTGGGACAGTCTCGCAGCTGCCGGAGTGAGCGCGAACTATTTCTATTCGAATGTTCCGTTCACCGCCCTGTGGGGCGCGAAGTATCTTGGCATCTCGCGCCTCTACGAAGAATTTCTTCTGAGAGCAAGCACCGGAACGCTTCCCGCCGTTTCCTTCGTCGATCCGAGGTACACAATTCTCGACGACGGCACCGGCAACGACGATCATCCGCACGCCGACATCCGCGAAGGAGATTTGTTCCTCCATCGGACTTTCGAAGCTGTGGCCAAGGGCCCTAAGTGGGCCAACACGGTTTTCATCGTGAACTTTGACGAGTGGGGCGGTTTTTTCGAGCATGTCGCGCCGCCGCGAGCCACCGCCGCCAACAACGTGGACACCGATCTTGTGAACGGCAAAACACTGCTCGGCTTGCGTGTCCCCACCGTTGTCGCGTCACCTTTCACCCGCGGGAATCCTGCTGATCCGAGAGTGAGCGTGCTGGTCTTTGACCACACTTCCGTCTTGAAGTTGATCGAGTGGCGCTGGGGTCTTGCGCCACTGACTCCGCGCGACGCAAGCGATGATGTGCTCAACCTCGCTTACGCATTGGACTTCAGCCAGCCGGATGCGGTGGTGCCGAGCCTGCTGAAGCCGCAAGCACCTCTCGTGGCCGCTCCATGTCTGCAGAACCTGTTCGGCGGAATCCTGAGCAACGCGGGGACTGCGACGCCGACGGGCGTTTGGCAAGAACTGGGTAAGCATGCGGCAGCGCACGGGTTCTATGTGAACCACCTGCTCTAAGCAAGCGCGCGAAACTTTGAACTCAGCGTACGCTCAAGCTCTTCGTCCGGGCGGAGGCACTCTTGACGAATGTCTCCACCCGAAAAAATTTCGTTGCGCTAGATTAATTGTTTTTAAGGAAGCTCTTAGCTGGTCTTGTGAATGGAAATCGACCCGTAGCTCGTCTTCAAAATAATTTTCGGTCCGCGCCCGTTTCCGTATTTTCCTTCCAGGTGCGAATCGCCGGATTTCGTTCCCGAAGTCAGCTTCAGCGAATCCGATTGAAACTCGCTATCAATGTCTCCCGAGTGGCAATCCGCCACAATCTCAAAGCTCGCTGACTCCGGCAGGCTAAGCGTAATCCCCGCCGAAGCGTTGTCAATCTCGATGTCTTCCTTCGGCGCAACCGAAAACCGCACGTTCACATTCCCGCGGCGATTATCCACTTTGACTTTACCCCCGGCATTCTCCAGGGTGATGTCATCCTGCGTGCGCACGCTTAGGTTCCCGGGCGCGTCGAAGATTTCCAGGTTGCCCGGGTTCGCCTCCATGTGGCCGGCGAGTTGCGACAGGGTCAGATCGGTGCGGTGCGAAAGAAAGCGCACGCCCTTCGCCACTTTGTCGGCTCGGATCGCTCCGTAAAATTCTCCGTCGATGGTCAGCGCGCCCGTCGCGGCCGACACGTTTATTTCTCCGCCGTGTCCGGAAATCTTGATGTTGCCCTTCGTGTCGGAAACTTTGATGTCGCTTTTCCGCGTATCGATATTGACGTCCCCGCCCGTGCCGCGAATCTCGATGTTGCCAACTCCATTCGTCACATTGACGGGCTTTGCCATATCCGCCACCGTGACGTCGCCCTTCTCGTTGCGGATCGTCAGCGAAGTCTTTTTCGGAACCGCCACCTCGAGATCGAAACTGATCCGCGAGTCGCCCGCGCTGACTCCCATGGGACGAATCTCGTAG